>ERZ825137.692-NODE-692-length-47054-cov-4.880912_pt1 | contig 47054 bp, 36 predicted proteins | sample MGYA00519873_ERZ825137 | MGnify/ENA primary metagenome ERZ825137 (study PRJEB31778, sample SAMEA3449190) | human gut metagenome | biome: human gut; feature: human-associated habitat; material: faeces | place: United Kingdom | collected 2010/2012 ...
GAACAAAATACTGTTGCCAAAAATCAAAACGGTATTGCACACCACCGTGATCAGGACCATCCGGAAATTTCCTTCCATGACCTGTTTACCTATATACATCTGCAAGAAAGCGTATCCGGTCGACACTCCACTTGTAAGAACTAAAAGCAGAAAAAGAAGGAAGTTTTGCCATTTATATTTGATCAGATATTTTTTCATGCGCTCACCTTCTCTCCAAGATAATATACCTTTGTATATTTTTTCATCTCATTCTTTTCCAGATGATGACTTACCAAAATCAGCGTAATATCCGGTTCTTCCAGCAGAGATTTCTCGATTATTTTAGCATTCTCCTTATCCAGAGCAGAAGTGCCCTCATCCATGATCAGAATCTTACGGTTATGGATAAGTGCCCGGGCTACGGCAATCCGCTGCCGTTGTCCACCTGAAAGTTTTCTTCCGTTTTCTCCGACATCTGTATTCAAACCATTCTCAAAAAGTTTAAGGTCTTCATAAAGAGCACTGTTTCTTAAAGCCTCTTCAATCTGTTCCTCTGTGAAATCCCCTCCCAGAGTTATGTTTTCCCGGACTGTTGTGTGAAAAAGAAATACATTTTGTTCAATGTATGCCATCTGATCACTGAATGTTTTCGGGTCATAAATAGACGCATCCATCTGATCAAATAAAACTGCACCTTTATTTGCCTGTAATTGTCCCAATAATAATCTGAGAAGCGTTGTTTTCCCACTTCCACTTTCTCCGACAAGGGCATATTTTCCACCAATCTTGAAATCCATATTCAAATGTTCAAAGACTACATGCCCCGGATAAGAAAAACCAAGGTTTTTGATTTCGATTTTTTCCTTTACCGGCGGTAATGGTTCCTTTTTCTTATCGTTTTTTTCCTGATAAATGATTTTATCGAAATACGGTTTTGCTCCTTCAAAAGTGATCTTAAGCTCATTCCTTTAGATAACTATAAAACAACGAAGCCCGTTAGCCCTTGTGGTTAGCGGGTTTTCGCTGTTCTGTACTTGTTGCAAAATCCGCTTCGGTCAAATCTCGGTCAAATAATTTTCTAAAGAAATGTTGCACCTTTTCTATTCTCTTTCTTATTCTTGTTCTGATTATATGATTTCCTTATACAAATTCTGTAATTTATCCATTTCCGATTTTGCTTTATCATCTGTGACGTGCGTATACAAATCCAGTGTGATTGCTATGGAATAATGTCCGAGGAATCCTTGTACTACCTTTGCGTCAATCCCGGCTTCAAAACAACGCGTTGCAAAAGTATGACGAAGTGCATGTGGATAAAAATGCGGAATCGGTATAAACACTGTCTTGTTTTTCTCTGCCTGCTTTTTTCGTTCCTTATTGATAGATTTTTCTATCCAGTCTAACGTCACTTGAAAGGTGTGTTCTGTAATCGGTTTTCCGTTCTTTCCAACAAACACAAGATTTTCAAATCCCTCTAATGGTTGCCATTCACTAGCTGACAACTGCATTTCTTTCAACTGAATCCACTGACGTTTTAAAGCCTTATACACACTGTCCTGCATGGGAATCGTCCGTATACTGTTCTTTGTCTTTGGTGTCTGGTACTTGAATACATACTTCTTTGTTTCCTTATCTTTGATATACACCAACGTTTTATTTACAGAAATTTCCCGTTTCCGAAAATCTACATCATCCCATGTAAGCCCAAGCAGTTCTCCGCCACGCATTCCCGTTCCGAGTGCTACCTGTATGAGATTCTCGTGTATTCTCTCCTTTGCGTGTTCCAATACTTCCCGTTGTTCTTTCACAGTCAGTACCCGTATCTGTTTTGTCTTTGTTTTGGGAACTTCCACTCCTGCACATGGGTTGAATGTAAGAATCCTGTTATGCACTGCATATTTGAACATAGCATTGAGAATATTATACACATCCCGTATAGTCTTTGTGCTGTAATCATCATCTGCCATATTCTGAAGCAGACGTTCCAAAATAATCGGATTAAAATCTGCCACACGTTGTTTTCCTATCTGCTTCTTTATGTAACGTCTGTAAAAATCATCATAACGTACTTGTGTACTCTCCTTGATAGTCCGCTTCTTATGGGTATTCAGCCAGATATCAAACCATGTATCCAGAGTGATATTATCGCCCTTTCCTTTCAACCCATGCTTGACTTCATAGCGTAAATCTTCCATTTCTTGAACTAACTTTTTTAAGTCCGCATTATCTTTTGTATACGTTTCTCCTTTGTAATAAAACCGCCCTCTGTAAATTCCGCTTTTTCTCTGCATAATTCCCGGCGGTAATGGATTTCCTTTTAAGTCCTTGCCCAATCTGCACGCTCCTTTCCGTGCAAGGACTATCAGAACTGGTCTGACAGTATTATATGCTTATTTGTGTTTATACTGCAATTACTTCATATTTATTTTTCAGATTATGCCCTTCGTTTTTCTTCAAAAACTGGTCTAAAACCTCAGAGCGTATAAGAATCTTATTTCCAATCCTTATGACCGGAATCTTCTGCCATGTAATCAGCTTTCGCAGATTATTTCTTCCAATTCCCGTATACTCTGACGCTTCATTCACTGTAAGGGCTTTCTTTGTCTGTATCGTTTTCTGTGTATGTTCTGTCAAAGATTCTCCTTTCTTCTTCCCTCAAAAGGAAAGATTTTTTATAGTCCTCATATATGCGTTGTTGTTCTTCGTTCATCTGCCCCCGTTCTATTAGCTGGCGGATATAATCTCTGTTATCCAGTTTTCCGATTTTATCCATTAGCTTTAAAGAGGGCGAAACTGCTACGTTCAGCCACTGCCATGTTCGTTCCAGTGTCTTTTTCTCTGGATTCATGGTCAACTTTATCTTCCCTACATCCTGCATGAGTTCTTCCCACGGGGGATAAGTAGGATAAAGCCGTTTTCTTGTAACCGTGCTGTTTTCCGGCTTCTGTAAAAACCGCACTTTCTCGTTTAATACAGACAACGCAATCCGTGCCACATCCCTGTCTTTCAGAAGTTCTTCTACTAATCTGACCGCTTTTTTGTGCCGGAATCGAAGTTCATATCTGTTCCAGTCCGGGTTGAGTTCTTTTCCGAACTTTTCTGCCTGTTCATATCCCTTTTCATAGAATGTAATCCGAAAATCACTGTGTTTACTGCCGAGATATAGTGTTTTTCCCTGCGCTTCTATTTCATCCTCTTTCAGTCTATCAGAACGATTCTCTGCTGTATCACGCAACTGACTAGATATCAGCCCCTCGTTTTTCAGACGAATCAATTCCGGGATAGACAGATAAGGCTTTGTATCGTCGATTGCCAAGTCTATCCTCGGAAAATTCACCGGGTATCTGCAAACTCTTTCCAGAAAATCAAACCATGTTTCCTTATTCATCATAAGGAAATTTTCATAATTCCTGCACCCCGAACCACTCATAAGAATCTGAAATCCCTCATACTGTGCATTTCCTGTCGGTTTCAGAATCTTGATATTGTCAAATCTTGCTATCAGTTCGTGTCCAGCAATTCCTTTTTCCTTACCATGCAGTTCCATAAAACTCAGTGGAATCCGCAAGATATCTTCTATGATTATGAACACGTCTACACCTTTGACAGTAATCTGACACCAGTCAATCAGTGCTGTCAAATCTTCTTTCTGACGAGTTACCCCCCTGTTAGTATAGGGGGGTTCTGAAATTTTCATTACCTCTGTTATCATCATCCCTGCCTTTCGTAGTATGCCGTGGCTTTCGCCACGTTCCCGGAACTTCCTCTACTCCCTTTGCTCCTTTCACGCTGTACGGAGCAGTCCGCAGAGAATTTCCGGGAACAGTCTCTACACGTTTCCTTTTCCGGTAACAACACGGATACCCTTGCAGGAGATTCTGTCCACCAATACCGGGAAGTTTCCTCTCTGCACATAAGGGGCATATACCGCTTCTTCTAGTTCTACCACTGTGTAAGGCTCTACCTTTGGAAGTTCTGTTGCTTCCAGACGGATATCTACGCTGTTTCCAAGTTTCATGCTTCCGAGGTGAAGTTTCAATGCTTCCACTTCCTCGGTTTTCTTCCGGGTTTCCTTATCATACTTGTAGCAGTAGTCTGCTCCCATGTAACGGAGTTCCCCGAACGCTTCTCTGACCTGTTCTTTTGTCAATGTAATCTGCATGCTACATTTCTCCTTTTTTGAAATCATGGTGAATGAGTGTCTGGTAAGTGTGACAAGTCCTTTTCATATCCACGTCTATATTTATTTCATTACTTTTCTCCTTACCTCTTAACCTCATCATAGACCTGTTTTTTCTTCTTGTCAACAATTATTTTACTTTTTCCCTTACTTTTTATTTTTGTATTTCAAACGCTTAACTATATCTTTTTATAACTTATTATAATTTTACCCTTACATTTATCCTTATCTTGTGTTATGATGAAAACAGAAACGAGGTGTGCATATGTTTGTGAATAAAGAAGCAGTAGGAAAACGAATTTTACAGATACGCAAGAAATACGGTTACAGTATGCAGAAGTTTGGGGAAATCATAGATAATGCCCCGAAAGGCTCTGTAAACAGTTGGGAAAAGGGTGTGAATCTTCCCAATGAGAAACGCTTGAAGCAGATTGCCACGTTGGGCAATATGACGCTGAATGAACTTCTGTATGGTTCATTTAAAGAATATGTAGATATGCTTATCACAGAAAAACTGGGGATTGAACTGCCGGAAGAATTTACCAGAACTTTCTATTCTCTTTTAGAGCAGAACGGATTTACCTACGGGGATGATATCGAGATTGTCCGGCTTGTAAACGGCTTTCTGACTTATCATAACCTTACAACAAAAGAAACCGCCATTTTCTATCAGCCAACTGCATACTCCGGCGATTATTTTGACGGTATCATACAAAAAGCGGATTCTTCCGTTCTGGTCTGCCGGGCATATGCAGATAAGGCAAACAACACCTTACATATCATTCCGGCTTTTGAGAATGGACAGACTGAGGAAGTAGCAGACTTCTTTCATGCACTGAAAAGCATAACCGCTCCACACAACAACAATTATTTCACTTCCGGCTTTCTGACACTCGGACTGGCATTGAGAGATTCCAAAGTAATTATCTATGGAATTGATGAAAAACAGGGAACAGCACAGGTAATCCCTTACGAATATGATTGCGAATCAGACGCTTATATCCAGAATGAACATCTGTCATATACCAGACAGGATAGCTTTTTCCGAGAAGCCACGAAAGAAGCGGTCTATTGGAAAATGCAATCCGACAGAAGTAACCCATAAGATAAACAAGAGGACTTGCAAGGTTTGTGACCTTTCAAGTCCTCTTATGTATCATGATGGTATTGGCTGTGTCCGTTCCGTAAAGGACTGCCCTACGGCGTCTCGGCTTCGCCTTGTTCCTTTACCTCACTAATAATAATGTTCTGATAGCAGAACTCTTACTTATACTTTTATCTTACTATTCTTTCAATTTTTACCGTTTCACCATCAATATTATACTTAAAAAAATAAAATTTAATAACATTTCCTTCTGATACTTGTTCTAGATCACCTTTACACTTAGTACAATCTAAACTAACTTTTGTCGTATCAAAAAATAGACTACTTTCTTCCTTCTCATTTAGTTCTATTAAAAGTGTATCAAAAGTTTTCTCTACAACAACCCCACTCAAATGAAACCAATGAGAATTATCATCTCCACTAGAACGCAACTCCATATTTTGACGATTCTCCTTAAAAACATTTCCTTTTACGCCAAGCACAATTAATACTATTGCAAGCAAAAGTATGATTAACAAAATCAATCGTTTCTTATCCATTAAATGTAGTCCCCGATATGTCTGTCCAACTATCAAAATCAAAATTCAAATAACGTACTGTATCCCCCCATCCATCAAATACCATCAATGTATGTACTGTATTTCCAGAATTATATGCTCGCAAAGTTGCATATCCCTCTGCTGCCATTGAATGCCCCGCACGTTCTCCAGTATCACTGCTAATTATACCACAATGGACAACTGCTATATCTCCTCTATCAATGCAATTAGTGAAAAAATTATAATTGGGACTATAGTCAGTATTTTGTGTTACAGAAACATTCTTTCCAGCACAAAAGTCCACAAATCCAGGTCCAATATTGCCAATAGTTGTTGAACCATATGTTATTCCTCCACTCTCCGATGAAACTGTCGTTCCTGTTGAATCCCAAATATCCATATAATCACCTGCAATATCTGTATAATCAACAGCATTATAATATGCACCACATGCTAATAATGCACTAACTGCACATGCATAATGTCCTGTTACACTTTCTATATACGGCTCATTAAAGGAAATAAATTCTTGAAGATGATTTGTTGAAACAAGCGTGTAGTTTTCATAAACTTCATCAATATCTAGCAAAACCTCATCCCAAGTAGCTGGGTCTTTTCCCCTACTCTCATTCAAGGACAGTACTGTTTTTTCTAATGTTTCACCATAATTCGTTCTAATCTTTCCCAAATTATCAACAATACCATATTCAAACGGAGCTATTTTATATATTTCAGAGGTATTTGCTTTTTCACTAAATACATTTGCTTCACTTTGATAAATCACCTCATATGGATTTGCTGAATTATTACCAAATGAGTATTCTGATATCAAAGATTCACACGTAGTATCAAAAACTACATATCCATATGGTTTGTTTTCTAAATTGTAATTTACAATATATCCAATAGCTTGACCTGTTGTATCATAAAATTTTCTCGGATTATTAGCAACAATATTGCTATTTTCTCCTATTCCCTTTGCAAAACGTTCTGCCATCTGTATCGCCAAATCATCCGTAACATTTACAACAGAAGTATTCTCCGATGCATGGACAGGAACTATTGACATAATAGTCAATATAAAGATTGTCAAAAGTGAAGCAAATCGTTTAAAAATTTTTCTCATAAATATCCTTCCTCCTTAGATTATATATTTACTTTAATATTATATCTTATTCCCTATTTTGTCTATATTTTTTTATGTTTATTTCAAATATTTCATTCTATTTTATTTTTATCAAACTATTTTCAAACAAATCCAAACAAAGAATCTCGGGGCAAATTTCGGTCAAATCAGGATAAATAAATATAACACTTTATATGTAAGTCAATTTTAAAAAAGCCTGTAATTCCGGGCTTTACAACACTTTGTAACACAATATAAACCAGTTCGATAATCCCTCATTCCTTTAGATAACATAAACAAACACGAAGCCCACTAGTCCCTCAGCTAGTGGGTTTTCGCTGTCTTGGGAAATCTCTCAAATCAGCTTATACCCTCTTTCTTAAATCTGCGAATACATCTTTTGCTAGTCTTGAATCATCTCCTTTTGCCTGCATAAGACCTTTTTCCATAATGGAATCAAATTGGAAATTTTTCTCATCTTCGCTTGCCCTCAAGCCTAAAGCCTGTTCCACATCTTCTGATGAAATCCACCCCTTTCCTTTTGCGGAATCTTCCCCTTCTTTTAATAACGATAATAAAGTATTCGTTGCTCTCATTTTTTCATAGTCCTTCATCTTTCACACTTCTTTCTATCTTACCCATTACATCGCTATCGAATAAATATCTATAAGGATTATAACATAACAAAACCATGTTCATAAAATACTTCGTCTATTAACGTGTATAAATTTTGTTGATAAATTTCTCAAAAAAGGATAAGATGATAGACAAGATGAGGTGAAAGATTTATGCGTGTTGATGAAGTAATATCCGAAGTAGCAGAACTTTGCAAACGTTTCCATGCGAAAGAAGTAATTTTATATGGTTCAAGGGCAAAAGGTACTGCCCGCGAACGCAGTGACATAGATATTGCTGTAACAGGGGTAGAAAATTTTGATTTACTGGAAGAAAAAGTCGAAGAACTTCCTACACTTTATAGTGTTGATTTATTAAATATGGACACTTGCAGAAATCAATTATTATTGGAGGATATTAAAGAATATGGACGAAAAATTTAATCGAAGATTTTTATCTTTTTGCAACTCTCTGGCTTCCTTATCTGAAGCTCGACAAAGAGACCTTTCGGATTCTTTTGTATTAAGCGGAACCAGTGCTAAATTCAGTATTACTTTCGATTTAGCCTGGAAAGTGATGAAAGATATTTTGATACAATATTACTCAATTACCGGATTCGTGGCGGGTTCTCCAAGAGAAGTACTTAGAGAAGCATTTAAAGCAAATCTAATTTCTGATGAAGCATGGATGGATATGTTAAAAGTAAGAAATGAACTTGTTCATGATTACGATTCCGAAATAGTCGCAAAACATTGTAATACAATCGTAGGAACCTACATTGATTTATTTCTCGAATTTGAAAGCACAATAAAACACCTGTTAGAAAAAGAGTAGATAAATACTCTTTCAACCACGAAATTGCGTAATAGTTGGTAGCGCAACCGCCCCTTATTTGCTATATTGATTGCAAGAAAGGAGGTCATTTATATGCGAATTGGATCTATTACTATCCTCATTTCCATAACCATATTTCTTGTAATCGTCGGCGCATTGGTCTACTTATTTTTGCTGTTAGTCAAAGCACTGAAAAAATATGTGAAATCGAATCCAGTAAGAAAAGAAAAAGCCCAGAGCGCCAGAACCCTTGGTGAAGTGTTGCGAAAACATCGGACGGAATGTCGTATGACGCAGGAATTTGTGGCAGAAGCAATCGGTGTCAGCCGACAGGCTGTTTCGAAATGGGAAAGCGGAGCATCTGCTCCCAGTACCACAAATCTTATGGCTTTGGCAAAATTATTTCACATAGCGCCAGAAGAACTGTTAAAAGAAATGCAGGAAATCAACGAATAAAATGTATAAAGGACCTGCCCGGAGAGAGTATGTCGCATCACTCCGGCAAGTCCTTTTATATTTTCATCTTATTTTCTATCATCTCACAACCGGAACTGGTGTATCATCCACTGCATCCAGATGATTGATATATTTCTTGGTATCCGCTACCATTACATTGGAGAGCAACAGCACTGCTATGATATTCGGAATCGCCATCAGCGCATTTAACGTATCTGCAATCACTCCTCCCATAATTACCGGTGGGATATGGAAGTTAGTATTGCATATTTCCGCAATAGAATTTACCTGAGTTGCACATCCAATTCCAAAAGATGCGAAAGCTCCGAAAAACGCAAAAAGTACAGCAAGCCATTTCATATGAAGCCCCCGTTCCAATGCATACATTGCACCGCCCTGCATACGTCCGTCCGCAGTCTTCACACGGTATTTAACCGCTATGTAAGCCTCTGCATATTTGGTTGCAATTCCAAATACACCACTGAGCCAGCCCCATACAACACCATTTACCGCAGTTACTTATTCTGCTCCAATGGAGTTTCCAGTATACAACTGATAGTATCTTCCTTTTTCTTCAATCAACTGGTCATGGGTTCCACGCTCAATGATTCTTCCCTGCTCCAGTACCATGATACAGTCTGAATTGCGGACCGTAGAAAGCCTATGTGCAATGACAAATGTGGTTCTTCCATTCATCAGCTTATCCATACCATCCTGTACAATTCTTTCGGTACGGGTATCGATGGAGCTTGTTGCTTCGTCCAGAATCAGTACCGGCGGGTCAGCAATCGCTGCTCTTGCAATGGCAAGAAGCTGTCTCTGTCCCTGGCTTAAATTCGCACCGTCACCGGTCAGCATGGTGTCATATCCATCCGGGAGTCTGCGGATAAATCCATCTGCATTTGCAAGCTTGGCTGCTGCAATGACTTCTTCATCTGTGGCATCTAATTTACCATAACGGATATTGTCTTTTACGGTTCCTGTAAATAAATGAGTATCCTGAAGTACGATTCCCATAGAACGACGCAAATCAGATTTGCGGATATCGTTAATATTAATTCCATCATATGTGATTTTTCCGTCCTGTATGTCATAGAAACGGTTGATCAGATTGGTAATTGTTGTCTTTCCTGCCCCTGTAGATCCTACAAATGCAAGCTTCTGCCCTGCGTCAGCATACATTTTCACATTATGCAGTACAATCTTATCATCGGAATATCCAAAATCTACATCGTGGAATACTACGTCACCTTTCAACTCTACATAGGCTGCATTTCCATTTTCATCCAGCTTTTTCCATGCCCAGCGTCCGGTTCTTGCTGTACTTTCTACAAGTGTACCGTTCTCTTCTTTGACATTTACCAAAGTAACGGTACCTTCATCTACCTCCGGCTGTTCGTCAAGCAGACGGAAAATTCGTTCTGCTCCGGCAAGCGCCATAACGATAGAGTTGAGCTGCTGGCTTACCTGGTTGATTGGCATGTTAAAACTTCGGTTAAAGGTCAGGAAGCTCGCAAGTCCTCCTAAAGTAAAGCCACCGATATGATTTAAGGCAAGTGCACCACCAACTGTCGCACAAAGCACATAGCTCACATTTCCAAGCTGCGCATTAATCGGCCCCAACACATTTGCAAAGGTATTTGCATGATCTGCACTGGCATACAGCTTATTGTTTAATTCACGGAACTGCTCTTTATTTTCTTCTTCATGACAGAACACCTTAACAACCTTCTGTCCATGCATCATTTCCTCAATGTAGCCATTTAACGCACCCAGATTCTTCTGCTGCTCCATAAAGCTTCGCCCACTCTGACCGGTTGCATATTTGGTACACACAAGCATCAATCCAATCATGACCATCGTAACCAGCGTAAGCGGCAGACTTAAGATACACATGCTGATAAATACGCTGACTACCATAAACGCACTGTTGATAATCTGCGGAATGCTCTGACTAATCATCTGACGCAACGTATCAATGTCATTGGTGTAAATAGACATAATGTCTCCATGTGCGTGGGTGTCAAAATATTTAATTGGAAGCTTCTGCATAGTTGCGAACAAGTCGCAGCGCAGATCACGCAGGGTTCCCTGGGTTACTAACACCATCAATTTATTCTGAATGAACACGGCAATGACTCCGATTCCATAGAAGCATGCCACGCGGACGATTGCTCTTGCCAGTGGTCCGAAATCCGGATTGTCTGTAAGTAAAAATGGTGTAATATATTCGTCAATCAGATTCTTTGTGAACATCGTTCCCTGCACATTGGCAAGTACTCCTACGATGATACAGATAAATACCATGATACAGTGGAATTTATACTGCCGGAAAATATAGCTCATCAGCCGTTTAAATAATTTCCCCGGATTTTCAACATTCGGTTTCACGCCTCTCGGTGTTCTTCCCATCTGCTTTGCCATCTTTACTCACCTCCATTCTCATCAAAATCCCCGCCGCCCTGGGTCTGGGATTCGTATACTTCTCTGTATATTTCATTTGTTTCCAACAGTTCTTCATGAGTTCCAAATCCGTTGATTCTTCCCTCGTCCATCACAATAATCCGGTCTGCCCCCTGCACACTGGAAACACGTTGTGCAATAATCAGTTTGGTTGTATTTGGAATTTCTTCCGCAAATGCTTTTCTGATTTTTGCATCTGTAGCTGTATCTACCGCACTGGTGCTGTCATCCAGAATCAGAATTTTCGGTTTCTTCAAGAGTGCCCTTGCAATACAAAGTCTCTGCTTCTGTCCACCGGAAACATTGTTACCGCCCTGCTCAATATAGGTTTCATATTTCTTCGGAAATCTCTGGATAAATTCATCCGCACATGCCAGTTTGCAGGCACGCTCGCATTCTTCCTCTGTTGCATCTTTATTTCCCCAACGGAGGTTGTCAAGGATAGTCCCTGAGAATAATACATTGTTCTGCAGCACCACGGCCACCTGATTTCTCAGTGTCTCCATATCATATTCCTTTACATTTTTTCCGCCCACAAGGATTTCTCCTGCAGTCACATCGTAAAGTCTGCTGATTAGATTGACCAGACTGGTCTTGGCACTTCCCGTTCCTCCGATAATTCCAATGGTTTCTCCCGAATGGATTTCCAGATTAATATCCTTCAGTACCGGTTCCTGGGAATCTTTTTTATAAGCAAAATCTACATTCTTAAACGCAATGCTTCCATCTTCTACTTCATATACCGGGTTCTCCGGGTTTGACAAATCACTGGTTTCATTCAGAATCTCGGCAATTCGCTGGGCTCCTGCTGTACTCATGGATACCATAACAAATACCATTGATACCATCATCAGATTCATCAGGATATTCATACAATAGGTAAGCAGGCTCATCATTTCCCCTGTTGTAAGGGAATCTGCCACAATCATCTTCGCACCAATCCAGCTAATCAACAAGATACATGTATAAACAGTAAGCTGCATAATCGGTGCATTGTAAATAATATTGTTCTCTGCTTTCAGAAAAATACGGTAAATATTTTCACTGGTCTTCTTAAACTTCGTTGTTTCTTCTTCCTCACGGACATATGCCTTTACCACACGGATAGCAGATACATTTTCCTGTACGGATGCATTCATGTCATCGTATTTCGGAAATGCCTGACGGAAATATTTGGTTGCATTCGTCATAATAAAGAACAAAATTACCCCTAAAATAATAACCGCAACTAGATAAATGCTTGCCAGTCTTGCATTAATATAAAATGCCATTGCCATGGCGCAAATCATGCTGAACGGTGCACGCACAAACATACGAAGTAACATCTGATATGCCATCTGTACGTTATTGACATCGGTTGTAAGACGGGTTACCAGTCCTGCGGTACTGTATTTATCAATATTGGAAAATGAAAATGTCTGAATATTGTTGAACATGGTCTCACGTAGATTTCTCGCAAGTCCGGTAGATGCCTTTGCTCCATAACGTCCTCCTGCCAGTCCTGCCAAGAGTCCGATGACAGCAAATACAATCATGAATCCTCCTGTTTTAAAAATGTACTGTATATCGCCTGCATTGACACCTTTATCAATGATGGATGCCATCAGAAATGGAATAATCATTTCCATTAATACTTCCAACACCATGCAAAGCGGTGTCGCAATGGATGCAGCTTTAAATTCTTTGATTTCTTTCGCCAGTGTACGAATCATTCTGTTTTCTCCTTCCCTTGTTGTCTCTCCTGCTGCTGTTCGCACAGATTTTTCTCCAGCTTCTCAATCACCTCGAAAAAGGTGCATAATTCTTCGTCCGATATTCCTTCCAAGGTACGCTCATCCAGTTCCTTGCCAACTTTTCTCATGGTCTGATGCAATTCCATACCACGCTCTGTCAAGGCAACCCTCTTCAACCTTGCATCACTTTCCACTGCATCCCTAGAGACATATCCCTTTTTTTCCAGCAATTGAATCGTGCTTGTCACAGTTGAACGGCCAATTGAAAACCGCTTTTCAATATCCTTCTGAAAAATGTCCTTATCCTTATTATCGTACAGATAACGGAGAATCCAGCCATTTGTCACACTGACCTCATCAATTCCAAGCATCCTTACATATGATGTGATATTCCGGTTCAACATATTATTCAGCCTGTGAATGGCTGGTCCTACTCTCTGCCCTTTCTTTTTTTGTTCCATTTATGATCCCCATATTCTTTCTTAGATTGTTCGCTTTCGAATTGTTCATCCTTGAATTGTTCGAGAACGAACTGTTTTGTATCAAACATTATTTTACACATTTCTTCTGCATTGTCAAGAAAAAAAAATTCCTTTAAACGTTCTTTGCCATACGCCCGCCCAAAACAGCTTTACGAAGCCTCTTACCACATGCCTGACATTAAAAAATGGAGAAAAGTGATTTTCAAAGCTGCTCACTACTCTCCATTTTATCGTTTTATATTGTTGTTATCTGATATTTTCGCCACTTAATGCTTCTAATTTCCGGATGGCATATAAGGTCTGAGTGCCCCTGCCACGCTGCTGATTGGCATGGTCTGAAGCCATACGTGTCCCGGACCGGTAATGACCGTATTAAATAATCCTTCTCCGCCAAATACCATGTTCTTAAGTCCCGGAACGGTCTGAATATCCATCTTACAAGTTGAATCCATAGCCGCCAGATAACCGGAATCAATAACAATCTGCTGTCCTGGCTGTAAATCATATTCCACTACATGTCCATCAAATTCTGCAAATGCGGTTCCCATTCCAGACACTTTCTGAAGGACAAAGCCTTCTCCGCCGAATAAACCGGAAGCAATCTTCTTCTGGAAAAATACCGATAAATTCACACCAGCTTCTGCCGCCAGAAAAGCTTTCTTCTGGAAAATGTATTCCTTACCCGGCTCTACCCGAAATGCACGAATCGAACCTGGAAAGCTTGATGCGAATGCAATCATTCCATGACCGCCTTTTGCACGATAAGTATTCTGGAACATCGCTTCTCCCGAAAACATACGTCCAAATGCCTTGCCAAGTCCTCCGTTCGTGGTCGTATTCATCTCCATATTCGGAGACATCCATGCCATCGAGCCTCTCTCTGTAACCATCATTTCTTCTGCTTCCAATTGGCATACAACAACTGGAAGTGTGTCACCTTTAATCTGATATTCCATAATGTTCCTTCTCCCTTCCTACATGTCTGTAAAACTGTTTGCCAGTTTTGCAAATTCTTCCAGAGTCAGTGCCTCACCTCGGACACTCGGACCCTTTCCTAAACTTGCAATGGCAGTTTCAATTTCTTCTTTTGAAAACTGGAGTTCCGGACTGTTCTTCAGCCCGTTCGCCAGGGTTTTTCTTCTCTGATTAAAAGAAGCCCGGATAAGCTGAAACATGAGCTTCTCATCTTTCACCTGAACCGGCATCTCTTTATGTCTGGTCAGACGAATGACCGCTGAACCCACTGATGGCCGCGGCATAAAGCAGTTTGGCGGTACATTTGCCACAATATATGGCTCCGCATAATACTGGACTGCCAGCGACAATGCTCCATAATCCTTCGTTCCCGGTCCCACCTGCATACGGTCGGCCACTTCTTTCTGCACCATAACCGTAATGCTTTCCAGTGGCACATGCTTCTCAAAGAGTCCCATAATAATCGGTGTTGTAATATAATAGGGCAGGTTTGCAACCACTTTGATTGGTTTTCCTTGGTTCTTCTCTTCTGCAAGTGCTGCGATATCTACTTTTAAAATATCCTCATTAATGACAGATACATTTTCAAACCCCTGTAAGGTATCTTCCAGAATCGGAATCAGATTCTTGTCAATCTCCACTGCAACCACTTCCCGTGCCGCACAGGCGAGATATTGTGTCATTGTACCGATTCCCGGTCCGATTTCCAGCACAAAATCGTCCTTTGTAATCCCTGCTGCCGAAATAATCTTATCCAGCACATGCGTGTCAATCAAAAAGTTTTGTCCGAATTTTTTTTGAAAATTAAAATGATATTTCTGTAATACTTCTATTGTATTCTGTGGATTTCCTAATGTTAGTTCTTTCACAGAGTTTCCTCCCATTCTTTACTGATACTTTTATAATAATGACTGCGGATTGCTTCTGGCTTCCGCATTCGTCATTACGATAAATGATACATTTTCTTCGCATTTGCTTCCGTTACCGCAATCACTTCCTCGGCTGTCATTCCTTTGATTTCTGCCAGCTTTTCTGCCACATACCGAATGTAAGAGGACTGATTGCGCTTTCCGCGGAAAGGCTCCGGTGCCAGATACGGGCAATCTGTTTCCAGAACAATCCGTTCCAACGGAATCGCTGCTGCCACTTCTTTTAATTTCTTTGCATTCTTAAACGTAAGCACTCCGCCAATTCCAATATAGAAGCCCATCTTCACATATTCTTCTGCCTGCTCCCTGGAATAAGAATAACAGTGAATCACACCTTCTAATCCTTGCGCATATGCTTTCATAATCTCCATGGTATCTGCTGCCGCTTCTCTGCTGTGTATAATAATGGGAAGATGGTGCTGTCTTGCAAGCTCCAATTGTCTCACAAACCACTTTTTCTGCAGCTCATGGGATTCGTTATCCCAATAATAGTCCAGACCGATTTCACCCACTGCAACTACTCTATCATTATCCAGCAAGGCTTCCATTTCTGCAAATGTTTCTTCATTCAATGCACCTACTTCGTCCGGATGGACACCAACTGCGGCATAGACATAAGGATATTTTCCCGCAAGTTCCACACATTTCTCACACGACTCCAGTGTAGAGCTGACATTTACAATCGTTGTCACTCCCAAATCCGGCATGGAAGAAAGCAGTTCTTCTCTGTCGGAGTCAAATTGTGCATCATCATAGTGTGCATGTGTGTCAAATATCATGGTATCTGTTCCTTCCCTGATTCATCATTTACTGACAGTATAACATAAATGTTCCCCTTACGGATAGTCATATTATGTAAAAAGAAATGCCAGGCCCCGGAATTTCTTCTGTTGCCTGACATATTCTTTCTCATTTTACTTCATATTATTTTCGGGTTTACGCCTTATTTCTTTGCATTTGGAACCCATACTCCGTTTTCATCAACAAAGTATTTTCCACCGTCAACCCATTCATTTCTCGCCATTTTTCCATCTGCTTTCAGATAATAATGACCTGACCACTGGCTCTTTGCCATTGCCCCGCTTCCGGTAAAGAAATAGTCTTCTCCATCAATTACCTGCCAGCTGATTGCCATACAGCCGCCTGCTTTGAAATAATAGGTTGCATTGCCAAGATTCAGCCATTTTTCTTCCAGAAGCAGTCCCGGTTTTTCGGAACCAGGCTGACCATAATACCAGTTATTTCCAACCTGAATCCAGCCTGTCTGCACTGCTCCGCCTGTTCCCAGATAGTACCAACCTTCTTCCAATTTCAGCCAGCCTATCTGATAAGCACCGTCTGCTCCTACATGATAAACACCTACCCACGCATTCGAAACCATCTTGCCATCTTTACCAAGGTAATAGCTTCCTGACCACTGATTCTTTGCCATTGCTCCGCTTCCGGTAAAGAAATAATCTACTCCGCCAATTACTTGCCAGCTGATTGCCATATAGCCGCCTGCCTTAAAGTAATACGTAGCACCATTTATATCACGGAATGCATTTTCTACCAGTAATCCCGGTATTTCGGAATCCGGCTGACCGTAATACCAGTTATTTCCAACCTGAATCCAACCTGTCTTTGCGATTCCGTTGGTTCCAAAGTAATACCAGCCGTCTTCCAGCTTCGCCCATCCATTTGCCATTGCTCCGCTTCCGGTTACATAAAAACCGTCTATCCATTCGTCATGAGCCATAACACCTGTATTTTCATCCAAATAGTACCAGCTGCCGCCAATAATCTGCCAGCCTGTAACCCGGTATCCGGATGCATTGAAGTAATACCATGCTCCGTCAATGGCTTTCCATGTGCTGTACGGATAGCTTCCGTCTGCATTCTTGTACCACCAGCCTGTTGCATCTTTCTGCCAGCCTGTCTTTCCAGGAGTTGGTTCATTACCAGGATCTTTGAATACAAGGGCATTTATTGCTGCCTGCAATTTTTCTGCCTGTGCATCTACTTCTTCCTGTGATGCACTTTCATCTGCAATAACCTGTACTGCTTTTGCCAGTTCTTCTTCGACTTTAGTATAGCTTTCTGCCGTGTATTTTTCCTTGTCAAGAAGTCCTACTTTATCCATTAGCTCCTGAAGTGCCGTTTTGTCTGCCTTCACTGTTTCTTTCTTGTTAAGGGTAAATACAATTGCCTGATTGCTGTCTAATGGCTGACCGTTGATAGTATCTATAATTCCACGGTCCGGAACTTCCGGGTCCTGGATAACAGAAAATACTACACTCTCGTCTGTATACCATCCTTGTCCATCTACCAGAGATACGGTCATTGTTGTATCGGTATCCCATGCAGTCACTTCATATTCAATCATCCCATTCTCATCAGATACTAACTCTGACGGGTCGCCATTTGCCACTTTGAACCGCACATTGCTTAACGCATTTCCCTCACTGTCTTTTATCAGTGCACGGAAAGTAAGAATATCACAGGTATCAATGCCTCTCTGGGTAATAGTAAATTTCGCAGAAGCTTCTGCTGCCGGAACTCCGTTGATTGTTTCGATAACCGGTGTTCCGTCTTCTGTACCTACGTGTACTTTGATTCTTTCTGGTGTTCCAATGTAAACAGAACCTTCCGGAAGATAAAATTCATAGTCTCCTCCTTCATAAGAACCTAATTTCCATTCCAGTACTCCGTTCTTTGTAAACATATTATTTTCTACATAATATTTACAATCGTACCGGATAAACTTTGTATTTGCAGGAGCACTGACCCCATTCTGGAACTGTACCGGTATGGTCAGTGTACGCATGCCGGTTACTTCTCTTAATGCGGCCTGTGCATCACTTAAAGCCTGAACTTTTTCATCCACTTCTGCCTGGGTTGCACCTGAATCTTCCACCAGCTTTTCTGCATTTGCAATTACACTTTGCAGTGCATTGTAGCTGTTAATTGTATAATTACCTCTTACGATAGCTTTCACTTCCGCAAGCTTTGCCTCAAGTGCGCTCTTATCCGCTTCGCTCTGCACTTCTTTCAAAACAAACTTCACTTCTTTGTTTCCGCTAAGTGCTTCCCTATCGATTTCGGTAATCAATACATCTGCGCTGCTCGACTGAATCGTAAATTCGTGCTGTTCCGGAATCACTACATATTCTTTTCCATCCAGAACAATACTGTCTCCCTGCAAAGATACGATAATCTTCTGTGTTCCATAATCTGCAGTACTGATTGCGTATTCAACAACACCGGAATTGCTGTACCAGGTAGCCTTGTAACCATCTATTAATGCGGTAAACGGAATCCGTTCTGTCACTTTGTTTCCGGCTTCATCCACAACCTGAATACGAATATTATACTTGTTGCAGACTGCCGGTTTATCTGCCTTTACCAGATTCTCACGAGCTGTTTTCAGGTTTGCTGTAGCCTCATCTACCTGTTCCTGCGTTGCTTCCGCATCATTATAAACAATCTTGGCTGTTTCCAGTGCCTCTCTAAAAAGCCTAAAGGATTCAGCAGTATAATCATCTGCCTTATTTATATAAGATTGTGCAAAGAATATCTGGTCATCCAGCTCTTTCTTATTGACTTCTGTCGGTGTGGAATCACTGGATTTCTTCAGTACAAACTGAATTTCATCCACTTCCGCAAGTGCTGTTCCGTCAATCTCCGTGATTTTCGCACCGTTGATATAATCGCCACCGTTTTTGTATGTATGAACGGTACTGCATGCCCAGCTCTTGCCATCTCCGGCATCTTGGTTTGCTTTCAGTTTCACGGTAAATGTTCTGTTTACTTCATACCTTCCAATGGTACGTTCAATAACACCGTCTTTACTTGTAACTTCATAAGAAGAACTGTCGGTGTCTTCAACGGCAAATTTCACACCATTTACCGGATTTCCATCTTCATCCACTACTTTTGCACGGAAGGTCTGCTCATCGGAAAGTACTTTTGAAGGTGCCGGTGGATTCGGCATATCTTCTCCGTCTTTTCTCAGCACGTAAGTAAGTTGTGTTCCTTCTGCGAATGACTGTCCATCCAGTGTTGCAATACTTGCTGTAAAAGAACTGTTTGTTACTGTGAAATAATGTTCATCACTGGTTGTATAATTACTGTCTGCAAGTTTTACATATACGGTCTTTCCGTACTGTGCCGGTCCGTATGTGTAATATGCAATTACACCATTTGCATCCGAAATAATCTGTACGTCGGTGTCTTCTTTATCGCCAATCCATGCCTGAAAGCTTACCCCTGCAATTGGCTTTCCGTCTGTTCCCACAACTCTTGCACGGAATCTTCCGCTCTGGCATCCATAATCTACTTCTACCGTTTTTCCTACCAGATTCTTCATGGCTTCTTCCAATGCTGTTATCTGTGCATTTACCTGAGTCTGGGTTGCCTTTTCATCATCATAAACATTCTGTGCTGCACCAATTGCTGTCTGCAGGGCTTCAAATCCGCTCTGGTAATCATCTGCATTCAAGGCTTTTGCATTTTCCAGTGCTTCTTTTAATTTGGTCTTATCCGCTTTGGCAACCAGTTTTGCTCTGGCCTGTGTCAGAATTGCACACGCTTCATCAACCTGTACCTGAGTTGCATTGTTATCCTTATAAACTGCTTCTGCTGCATCCAGTTTTTCCTTATAAGCTGCCCAGCTTTCTGCTGTATAGTATTCTTCTGAATACGCATCGTTCATATTCAGCAGTTTCTGGAGTTCTGCCTTATTTGCCAGTTCTGTCAATCCTGCTTCCGCCTGTTTGATTGCTGCTACTGCTGCATTATAATCATTCTGTGTTGCATTTCCACCTGCAATCAGATTTTCTGCATCTTCAATAACTTTCTTCAGGGTGTCAGCACTTGCTGTTGTATAGTTATCAAGGCTGTATTCCTTTGCCTCTGCAATAGATTTCTCTAAAACTGTGCTGTCCGGTTTGCGCTCATTTTCTTTATCCGGTGCACCGTCTTTGCGTGATGTTACCAGAACTTCTTTTGCAAAATCCACATCGACGTTCTTACCATTCACAGTCTTATAGTACCGTTTTCCGTCTTTTACACCAACGGTCACTGTAATTGGTTCTATGTCGTATGGTTCCTGATAGCAAGCAACAATTTCCCATGTCTTTCCATCTTCCCATGCCGGTGATGCAGGTAAATATGCAATACTTGTCTCTGCATCGGACAACTGGTTCCAGGCTTCCGCACCGGTTCCAGGCACACGAATCTGGAATTTGAATGGTCGTGTAAATGTATTTCCGTTTTCGTCTTTTACAATTAACTTTAATTCGGTAAGAATATCTGTCTTTGCCAGATTTGCAATGGCTGTTTTTAATTCTGTGATTGCGGATTCCACATCATCTTTTGTAGCCTCCACATCTGCAAGTATGTTCTGTGCTTTTTCCATTGCATTTTCGAAACTGCTATAGCTGCTTTCTGTGTACTTATATGCCTCGCCTACATTCTTCGCTTCTGCTAATGCAGCCTCCAGACTGGATTTGTCTACATATTCTTCCTTTGGAATCAATGTAAACTGAAGTTCTTCCAGTCCTGTCGCAACGATTCCATTTATAGTAGCTGTGGTATTTCCCCAGTTCACTGTATAAGTAATGGATTCCGGATTTGCCACATAAAGGTCTCCTGCCGGTGTGATGGTAATCAAATCATATAACGCATCTGCGGCAGAGTGTCTCAGAATCAGACGCCCTATACTGTCTGTCTTTACCGTGGCAGTATTCTGTGCATAAGCAGTAGCAGATATCTTCGTAAATTCCACATCGGACATCGGTACGCCTTTCTTATCTACCACTTTGATTTCAAGACGATCCCATATCGGCTGTTTTTCTCCATCAATATCATATTCCGGATAATAGTCCGGTTCTCCACCATTTTCCACCTTTGTCTTATTGGATTTGGCTGCTTCCACACGATTGGTGTCCATATAGGTCTTCTGCTCATCCGTAAGCGCATTATATGCTTCCAATGCTCTCTCAACATTTGGCAGATCGGATTCCTGCATTTTACTGATATTAAATAAACTGAATAATTTATTTACTTCAATTGCTGCAAACAAGTCATCTTTCTTTGACTCATCCGGAAGCACTGTGTTTTCTTTTTCCAGTTTTAAAAGATTCGCAAGCGGTCTGATGTCTGTAATTCCCGTATTTCCTGATAAATTCAGCACACGCAGTTCCTGCATGCCGGAAAGCACCGATACATCTGTAATCTGATTGTGAGATGCATCAAAGAAATATACTTTCTTCAATTTGCTCATATCCGGCAAACTTGTAATTTGATTATAAGAAAGGTCCAGATATTCCAGATTTTCCAAACCGGCAATGGCATCTGCGTTGTCAATTGAATTATGTGATGCAATAAAACGCTTTAATGCTGCCATGTCCTGAACTGATGAAATATCCGTGATTTCTTTGTTTCCTGATATATCCAGCCATGTTAAATTAACCAACTTTTTCAAGGCAGAAATATCATCAATTCCATTCTGTTTTAAAATCAGTTCCTGAAGCTGTGTCAAATCAGAAAGCGGTGACAAATCTGCCAGTCTCTTTCCTTCCACTGCTGATGTATATGCAATGTCAATCTGTGTTGCCGATTTTGCATACTGAAGCCCTTCCAGATTTTCAATCCAGAACTGTTTGCCTTTCCACTCATCGGTTTCAAAATCTTCTGGATGTGCACACATCTCGTATGTAATGTGCTTTACTGACTTATCCCCCACCATTTCTGCAGTCAGGGTTACATTTCCCTTAATTGCATTCATGGCAGAGCGAATTGCCCAATGTAATAATGGGTCTTTGATTACTTCTTCATCCGACGGCTCGTAGACATCTTCTGGTTCCAATCCGCCACAGGTATCTGCTTTTACTGTTGATACCATGCCGAAAGACAGGCTTACCGTCATCATCATTGCCAATGCGGCCGCTATAATACCCTTTCTCTTTCTCATGCTTTTCTCCCTGAATATAGAAATCTGATAATACCCTCCGATAAGATATGCCAAATGATTTCTATATTTTAATGTTCCTTTATCAAAACTCCCCCGGCAAAACCATATATCCTATTGTTCTATATGTTTCCACCGAGGGAGTCAGGTTACTGTTTATTTATTGTTACTATATGATGTTGGGGCCAAAAGCCCGAGGCCTTGATGCCTGTGGATTATTTCTGTGCGTTTGGAATCCAGAGTCCATCGTCGCCAACGTAGTATCTTCCGCCGTCAACCCACTCGTTACGTGCCATAACACCATCTTCATTTAGGTAGTAATTGCCTACCCATGCGCTGGTTACCATTGCTCCGCTTCCATTAAAGTAAAAATATACTTCTTCTCCATTTTCATCTTCAAATAATACCCATCCGGTTGCCATAGCACCGCCTGCATTGAAGAAGTAGTTTACACCATCGATTTCAGCGAACGTGTTATCAAGAATAATTCCTACGCTTCCTTCGTCCGGATCTGTATCGCCAAAGTACCATGTATTACCTACCTGGAACCAGCCGAACCGTAATACTCCGTTTGTTCCAAGATAGTACCAGCCTTCTTCAAGTTTCAGCCAGCCGTTCTGGTAAACACCGTTCGCTCCTACATAATAGAAGTCCACCCATGCATTTGTCATCATCTTACCGTCTGCTCCAAGATAGTAGCTTCCTGACCACTGGTTCTTTGCCATTGCTCCGCTTCCTGTAAAGAAGTAGTCTGCTCCGTCAATTACCTGCCAGCTGATTGCCATATAGCCGCCTTCTTTGAAGTAATAGGTCGCACCGTTAATATCATAGAATTTGTTTTCTACGAGTAATCCTGGATTTTCTGAATCCGGCTGTCCATAATACCAGTTATTTCCAACCTGAATCCATCCCGTCTGTACGACTCCATTTGTTCCAAGATAGTACCAGCCTTCATCAAGTTTCAGCCAGCCGTTCTGGTAAATGCCATCTGCTCCTACATGGTAAACACCTGCCCATGCATTTGTAAGCATCTTACCATCTTCTCCAAGGTAATAGCTTCCTGACCACTGATTCTTTGCCATTGCTCCGCTTCCTGTGAAGAAGTAATCTGCTCCGTCAATTACCTGCCAGCCAGTTGCCATAGCACCTCCAGCTTTGAAGCAATAGGTTGCGCCATCGATATCATAGAATCCGTTTTCAGCCATGATACCGGTAGCTTTATCGAAGTAATACCATGTTCCTCCGATTACTTTCCAGCCTTCTGTTCTGTAGCCTTCTGCATCGAAGTAATACCATGAGCCATCGATTGCTCTCCATCCGCCGCTGATGTAGCTTCCATCTTCGTTTCTGTATGTCCATCCATCTTCTGTCTGATTCCAGCCAACCTTAACAAGTGCTGTTCTGATATCTTCATCGCTTGCACCGCCTACGATTGTGAAGATACGAGATGGAGCGATTCCTGCTGCCAGGAGATTCTTCGTTGCCCTTGGAGCTCCAACGAATCCACTGTTGCACATAATATAAATCGGATCTGTATTATCTTTATAACGTTCTGCAAATGCCTGCATCTTTTCATCTAAAGAAGCATCATCTATCGGGAACTGAGGGCAAGTCTGAGAGCCAGGAATCTTTCCTGTAACTGCAATTTTGTCTTCTGCACGTACATCCAGAATGTATGATGGATGTTCCAGTGCATCCTTACCACTAATTGTATTTACACCATTTACTGTAACAGATACTTTTTCTTCTTTGTCCTGTCCTTTTACTTTTATAGAAATCTCATATTTCTTAGCACTGATTGCTGTATTAGCCGGGAACTCTACTGTAAACTTCAGTTCTGTATCTGTTCCTGTAAGATTCTTTACGGTTACTGACGGTGTTCCGGTTACTTCCAAATCTTCTGCCTTGAGACTTGTTCCCACAACGGTAAAGTCTACGCTTCCACCTTCATAAGCAACTGTTTCTGCTGTTGCAGTTACAGATGTAATTTCTTCCGGAATAGCCGATTTGCCTGCTACCGTAAATGTAGCTTTCCGTGTCACTCCCCACATATATGGAGATGGCTGTGTTTCTTTTACCTGGATACGGTACTCTGCTGCTGTTTCTGCTGTGTTTGCAGGGATTTCGATGGTAAATGTCTTGTCAGCACTTAATACTGCTTCATTAACCGATTCGCCTTCTGTTTCATAATATCCATCTGCACTTTTCTTTTCCAGCTTCCACCATACTTTGGCATTCAGGATTCCTTCTGCTTTTACAGTAACGGTTCCGCCTGCGCTTTCAAGGCTGTCCGGTGTTACTGTAACTTTATCAAGAGAAAGGTATGTAAGTCCGCTTACTGCTGCATTTAAATTCTTGAGTGCTGTATTTACTTCTTCCTGAGTTGCATTTTCCTTTGCATTTACTGTTTTTGCTGCTGCGAGGGCTGTCTTATATGCTTCCCATGTTGAGCTTAAAAATGCACCTTCATTTTTGTAGCTGTTGTCTTCTTTTTCAATTGCTGCTGCAAGAGCTGTCTTATCTACAGCTTCTACATCCTCTGCAGCCACTTTAATCATGAAGCTTTTTGGCGAAGACCAACTGTAGCTGCCTGCATAGACTTTTGGCTCTGATGCGCTTACACGCACACGATAAGTAACTTCTTCACCTGTAGTATTTTCAGGAATTTCAACTGCAATTGTAGCTTTTCCATCTACAACTGCTGTCTCATTTACTTCATTTCCTACAGTTGTGTATGTTAATCCCATCGAATTTGATTTTCCTAACTGGAGAACCCACCAGACTTTTTCATTTAATACACCATTAGCAGTTATTGTCACTGTACCGCCTTTGCGTGGCAGTTCATTTTTGTCGATAGTAGCCTGCAAATTCAGATATACCAAAGCATTACGCGCCTTTGTAAGCTTCGTTGTTGCTGCATCTACTTCTTCCTGAGTTGCATTTGTATCTTCATTCACTGCCTTTGCTTCTGCAAGGGCTGCAGCATATACCTGATAACTTGCATCTGTACATGATTCTTTATCAACATATGCATTGATTGCAGCTTCAAGTTTGCTCTTATCCACCTTTGCTGCCTCTTTCTTAACAGTCAGAGTAACTTCACCTGTATATGCTTCTCCGTCTATTTCTGACACTGCCAGATCACCGTCATCATTTTCTTCCACATACACTTCAATCGGTTCACATGTATATCCGCTGTCACTTGTTGTCTGCAGATAATAAGTATTATCTAACATATCATTGCTGTCACAAGTATAGCTTGCCATTCCGTTGGTATCTGTAACTCTTTCAAAAGCAACATCTCCTCTGCCTGCAAAATTTGCAGATTCCAGATAGAGAGCAACACCTGCTACTGCTTTTCCGGATTCATCCACAACTTTTACTTTCAACACCTTATTATCAAAAGTATCTGGTTTGCCAGGTTCCACCGGGTTCGGTGTTTCGCTTCCGCCATTTGCTGATAATGTAATCACGGATGATTTCTTAAAACCATTTGGATTGTTCAGATAGTTCACACCAACTTTCCATTTCTCATCCTGTCCGGAAGTATTCTCCGGAATTTCAACAGTAAATGTTCTTGTTGTGTCTGTTCCTTCTCCAGTAACTGCTGTATTATCAACCACAGTCACATCATATCCACCGACAGGATCAACCCTATACAGTCTGTAATACAATGTTTCCGGAAGTGCTGTTCCATTCACAGTTACTTCTACTGTTCTGTCTGCATTTGTCATGGCATTTTTTGAGACAGTGACGCCGCTGATTTCCGGATATACATCATCTGCTGCGTATGCTACTGTTGGTACTGAGACGGAACCAAATACCAAAGCAACTGCCAATAACATAGCAAAAATTCTTTTTGTGTTACGCTTTAACATATTTCTCCTCCTTTTTCTCTTGTTAAATTTCATAAAGAATTTACTTTAGTTATAGTCATCCTGTATGTACACTGTCTAATCACTTATTTCTATATATGCATGTTCTTATAGAATTTATTTATAAATCTTCCCCCCCTCCTTTCTCTGATTATAGGACAAAGTGGGAAAGAATTTTTCTAATATATAAAAAACTGCTGACTAATAGCAGATTTATTATTCTCTTCTATTAAGTCAACAGTTTTGATTAAACATACTTTATCTTTCTTTTTTTCTCTTAACCATGAATACCAATACAGCAAATGCGGAAAGACCTGCTGCTGCGTATGGCAGTGGTTCTGCTGTATCACCGGTCTTAGGAGAAGCATCCTTCTTGCCCGCCGGTTTCTGGCTTCCATTATTATCTGTCGGGGTAACCGGAGCAGGGGTCGGAGCCGGAACTTCCGGAGTCGGAGTTGGATCCGGAGTCGGAGTTTGTATCTTACGATACTCGTAAGTATATTCTCTGCCTTCCAGAACGAAATCATTGTCCTCATCGATTTCAGGAGATTTTACAAGTTCATAGTTTTCAATCTCTTTCGGTGCAATACCTAATCCGGCAACCATAGTAACCATATATCCCTTGTAAACATCAGCTTCTGCCAGTTCTTTTCCTGTTCCTTCTTCTACATATCTTACAACAACGTTTCGGATATCTTCTACACCACATGGTGTAAATCCTGTTTCATTCATTACACCTTCGTTATCTACTGTTAATTTTACAGTTAATGCATCAATAAAGTTGACACCGTCAATGGCAACCTGAATTGTATATGTCATATTAGGACCTACAAGTCTAGGTGGAAGTACCTCAATAATCTGACTGTTTCCATCACCTTTTACACCATTCTTATTTGTTCCTGCGATTGCAACGAATCGTACAGTGCCATCTCATTCAGGGATGTGGTGTACCGGCCAGATAACTCCATTCTGGTCAATTGCACGCACTTCTGTCTTTGTAGAATCCAGATTAGTCCCATACAGATTCAATCTGGTCTTCAATTCTCCTTCCTGCTGAGATACTTTAACTACAATTTCTGTAGAATCTTCATTTGTATAAGTTTTATTGTTACCTGTAATTGTCAGTGCTGATAACGTCTGGTCTTTGTCTGTTGCACCATCCGGAAGTACAGACACTACAGATGAGACATACACAGGTATACCGCCTAATGTCAGGCTAATACTGTATGACTGTGTAAGATTTGAAATATTCTCCGGTAAATCAAATGTAATTTCCGGTCTTTCTCCAGAACCGATTGCTACCGGAATGTCTGTGACTACGGAACTTCCTGCCATCAGAATTTTACCTTCGATATCATTCACTTCATTTAAACGTACGCCTTTTAAATATCCCTTGACCGTTCCACCTTTACTGTCCAGAATGTCTTTTTCCAATATAATCCCTGTTACTCTTGGTTTTGAAGTAATCAGCCATGAGAACGCACCTACATTCACTCCATCCATATTCTTTAAAGCGCTATCTTTCACGTAAAGCTGGGAGGTCGTCTTTAATTCCGGAGATTCTTTGAATGTAATCGTAACGATATTACCTTCAACCGTAATCTCATCCTCATCCGTCAAGTTAATTCTATTCGAATTTTCATTTCCGTAATCTGCAATGAAGAAGCGGCTTCTGAGGGCAGCCATGTCACCATCCATTCCCAATGTTACGTTCTGTTCCATAGTAATGTTAATGGTATAGTCATCCACCATTTCTACCAATTCAGGGTAGATTCTTACGGAATCACCTTTAGCATCCTGTAATATCTTTACGGTAGCCTGTTCTGCAAGTCCGTCTTTTGTCTTTGCACCCACTACAATCTGGTACTCCAGAGTATTCTTCATTGTATTTTCCGGAATATGAAGTGTAGCACCTGTCGCAGTAATATCTGTTACTTCAACTTTAAATTTATCCATGGCAACATCCATTCCTGCGATATATGCTTTTGCCTCAACTCCCCAGTTATTATCAGTAAGGTCTGTACCTGTAACCTCAAGTTTTACTGTTCCGCCATAGTTATCAATCTGCTCCGGGGTTACCTTCGCAGAAGTAACCTTTGCATTTCCTGTAATTTCGCCCGGGTTATCAATTTCTTCTTTTCCTGCTACAGTTACCGTTACACTCTGTGTACTGAGAAGATCCCCCTTGATTGCAGCAGTAATCATGTATTCCTTTGCTTCTGTACTTTCATTTGCAGGGAATGTAATGACATACTTCTGCAGCATATCAGTATCCAGTTCTTTCAGAGGCTGAATCTGTGCAGATTCTGTTACTCCTATCACACTGACATTCAGATTCGATACCAGTTTTGTTCCTGCAACCGTAAATGTTACGATACCGCCTTCACTTGTCAGACTTGCAGGCTCTGCCATAACAGACTTGATTGCCGGCTTCTCTACTTCTGTTCCACCATTTTCTGTAACCTTAATTGTAACAACCTGTGTACCATCATAAGCCTGTCCATTTACTGTAGTAAACATTCCACTCTTTGCAGTAAATGAAATTTTCTTTGGCTCGATTGTATATTTTGCAACGGATGTAGATGCAATCTGAACTTCTCCATTTTCACAATAAGCATCTACTGTCACTTTTAATGTCCCGTTTGTTGGATATTTTGTTACGCCTGCTGCATCCGGAAATGCCAAATCTTTAATAGCAAATCCGCATTTATCAAATGGTCTGCCATCTTTATCTACCACATTAATAAGTAGTGTCTTTGTGTTTGCCACCGGAGTATCCGGTTCTGTTGTTCCACCAATTTTTGTTAAGGTAAACTGAACATTTTCTGTTCCGGTAAAATTCTTCGAATCAATCTGTACAATTTTACCGTCTGCCACCATATAAAGATATCCTTTTGATGGACTGCATGTATACTCTCCGGTAAACGGCATTTTCAGTCGGTAAGTACCATTCTGCAGATTGTCTACGGAATATTCCAGTTTTCCTTCTGCGTCACTGGTAATATCTGCAACATGTTCATCGGATGCACTTGTATCAACCAGTTCAAACTTTACGCTGGAAACAGCCTTTCCGGATTTATCAACTACTTTGACCCGAATCTTAGAATCTTCTGCATTTACAGGAGTATTCTTTACCAGTGCTGCCACTGCATTATTCAGTGCAGTTGTACTGGAATCTACCTCCTCTTTTGTTACATCTGATTTATTAAAAGCTGCCTTTGCTGCACTTAATGCTGTTTCCAGTCTGCTCCAGCTTTCTTCCGTATAATCAGAAGCATTCAGTACCTCTGCCGCTTTGATTGTTTTATCAAGCTCTGTCTTGTCAACTTCCTCTGACTCATTTCCAGCCGCAGACTGAAGAATCACCGTCGGATGATAAACCATTCCTGAATTGGAATTTGTATCATTTACACCCACACGGACCTGTCTAGCTTTTCCAGTGTTGTTCGCAGGAATGACCGCTTTAAAAACTCCTCCTGTTTTACCGATACCATTAACAGCAATTCTGTTCATCGTAAGAGCTGACCAATGGATATCTTCCTCTGCTTTTTCCTGAAGCCGGTAATACAAGGTTCCAGGTAAAGCAGTTCCGGCTACAGTCACTGTCACTTCACCGCCGGAAGCAGATACCGTGTCTGTCGACACCGTAACTGACTTAATTGCCGGAATTTCATCTGCTGCCTTTACGCTGAGACCTGAAAAGTTACCAATAACCAGCAACAATACAAGCAGTAATGACAGCCAACGTTTTCCACATGACTTTTTCATAATCATTCTTCCTTATCCTTTCTAAAATTGTAAATGCACTATATCTACTATATCATCCGAATTATCTATTCACAAATTGATTTCTTCTATAAATATTAAAAAAGAACTATTAAGAGGTTAAAAAAGGACAACCTTTTGTCCAGATTGCCCTCCCAATCGCTTATTTTCGCGCATTTCCGTCCTATTCTGTCAGTTGATTAATTACATCCGCTGTTTTTCCCACATTTTCAGTCATCGTATAATCCAAGTCCGGGAAAAATGTTTTATGTAGCTTTTCTACATCTGCCTTGAAGTCAGATGCAAGAACAGCGTCTTCCATATCTGCAACCGTCTTATCAGAAACATTGTATGGGAATCCCTGCATTGCATCTACCTTGTAAGCCGTGATATCTGTTGCATAATCTACGATTTCTGTGTGTGTAAAGTTGGTTTCGATTTCAGGAAACACCTTATCAATAATCTCATTTAACTTTGCTGCATTTACCTTTGTCAGCTTTTCAAGTGTCTTTGTGATTACGGTTTTCTGACGTTCGGCGCGAGTCACATCTCCACCTTCCGTAGCACGGATCCTGCAATATGCAACAGCCTGTGTTCCGTTCAGTGTCTGTACTCCGGCTTCTGAAACACCTTCTGAATCTTTACCGGTAACCTGAATCAAATCTTCTGTGTATCCGGTTATATGCATGATTTCATCTTCTTTGACATCAATATCAATTCCGCCTACTGCATCAATCACATCAATAAGTGCCTGGAAATCAACCGTTACAAAATGTGTGATATCCAAATCCAAATTACGGTTCAGCATTTCTACTGCACTTTCTGCCCCATCTTTGTAAATGTTCTTCGCAGCAATGGCATTGTTCTGGTCATCTGTAATAACCGCATTTCCATAAACAGATAAAAGTTTTACCTCTTTTGTCTCTTTGTTCAGGCTTGCAACAACGATTGCATCACTCTGCACATCTGTCGCATCCTTTGCGTGTGCGTCAATTCCAAAGAGAGCTACATTTACATAGCCTTTGTTTTCTTCTTCCATTTCTTCATTCACACCCAGATTGTCCTCATCCAAGTCGGTTTTCTTAATCTTGTCCAGCTTGCTCTTTGCGAATACACCGATTCCTATAGCCAGCACCAGAACAATCACAACTCCGATGATTATCCCCTTTTTCTTCTTGTCATCCATCTTTTTTCTCCTTCCCATTCTTCGGATTGTTTTGTATATTTTTCTATAACAATATATATCACACCGGTCATAATCAGCCGGAACCACACAGTAGGGTCGCTGAACCAAGTTGTGAAAAAGGACAGCATAAAGCAGATTGCAATCTGTCCGTAAAACAAATGTATCACCGGATTTCTTCCTTCGGTCATGCGCATTGTCAATACTGCCGATACTATGCCTAATACTGCGGCAAAAATCCAGAGACCTATGATTCCAAAATCATAATATGCATCATAAAATAATGTAAATGTAGAAAGCTCTTTCTTTACGATACAGGGCGGTCTGGAAATCTGCACCGGAAACAGAAACTTAAGTCCCGTCAATGCCCAGAACGGATACAACATTCTTACCCCGTCATAAAGATGACTTGTCATACTCTCTACCATATAATTAAAATTTTCATAGTTGCTTGCAATATACATATAGGGCTGTGCAATCCAGATTGGAATGTCCTTGTTCTTCATTGCAAACACACCTTCCAAATAATCTGTGCTCTGGTTTCGCGCCACTGACAGCAAAATGTAAACCGGTATCAATACAGCCACTACCGACACAACCGTCTTCCATGTACCCTTATGATATGCAGACATGTACACCAGTACCGCCAGTGCTGCCATATAAAGGAAATGAAACCGTGACACACACAATATGGGTATCAAAATGGCAATCAGATTACTGTCGCCAAGCAAAATTTTCTGTCTGCTATTGCACGCTTCTTCCTGCTTCCGATAAAAATACAACACCGATAATGCCGGAATCATCACACATTGTATCGTAAAATAATGTATCCCCGATACATGAAATTCCAGATATGCATGTCCTGTATCCGCAAACAAGGGAACATATTTAAGTATCATAGCTTCTGCTATGAATCCGAGAAGCGAAATAACCGCAGTCCCGACAATACTTCCAAGTAAGATATTTGTCTGCTTTTCTCTGCTCCCTTCCATCTCTTCACACTTTGACTTTCCCTGCGTCCTCTGCCTTCTCTTTGCACACAGTTCGTAGGCAAGAACAAAGGTTGGGTAAATCAGTAAAAAACACAGCCATGTTTTCCAGCCCCACATTGTCTGCAGTCTGCTCAGTCTTAAGCACGCAAGCCCCATTCCACCAATCCACGAAAGTCCCAAAATCCCTTTTAAGGAAAGAACAGAACCGCTTTCATGAATCTCTATTCCGTAAATGAACAGAGCCTCTATCATCAGCAAACCTGCCGTCCATATATGATGTCCCTTCTCATAGGCTGCAAACGCTGTAATTCCTATTACTATATAAACGATTGTTTTCCACAAATACGCTTTCTTCATTTTGTCTGCTTAGAGTCATTTTATTACAAATGCTTTACCTTTCCAAGTATTTCTGATAAAATATTCTAAAAATTTGCACGGAAAAGGAGTTCTTATGAAGGTCACAATCGTTATTCCCAATTACAATGGCTGTCATTTTCTGAAACGCTGTCTCCCATCACTGGCAAGACAGTCTTTTTCTGATTTCACAACTATCTTAGTGGACAACGGTTCCTCTGACACAAGTATCTCCTATGTGACGGAGCATTTCCCTGATATTCAGATTCTTCCCCAAAACTCCAATCTTGGATTTGCCAGAGCAGTAAATATCGGAATCCGCGCCTCGCAGAACCCTTATGTATTACTCTTAAATACAGACACTGTCTTGCACCCTGATTTTCTGCTCCATATGGTTAAATGCATGGAACGCTCTGATGATATTTTCTCTGTAAGCAGTAAAATGCTTCAGGCAGACCATCCAAAATACATCGACAGTGCCGGGGATCTGTATACCCTTCCCGGCTGGGCAGTATGCCGCGGGAAAGGACTTTCGTCATCTGGCTTTCGCAAAAACAAAACCGTATTTTCCGCCTGTGCAGGTGCTGCGCTCTACCGCCGCTCTGCTTTTGCAAAAATCGGATTCTTTGATTCCGATTTTTTCGCCTACCTGGAAGATGTAGACCTTGGCTACCGTGCACAGCTCCATGGATGGAAAAATGTATACTGCGCAGATGCACTGGTGCTTCACACCGGAAGTGGAACCACCGGACACGGCTATTCTGATTTCAAAGTATATCACTCTGCTCGCAATAACATTTATCTGCTTTATAAAAATATGCCTGCATCACAGCTTCTTTTCAACCTCCCGTTTTTCACTCTGGGAAGTCTGTTAAAGTACCACTATTTTAAAAAGCATGGCTTTGGAAGCGCCTACCGTAATGGCATCAAAGACGGACTGCGTACTTTCCGCACCCGTCAAAAATTCCCTTTTGATAAATCCAGCCGCCTCCGTGCATGGAAACTGGAAGGGCAGTTATTTAAAAATACGTTCGTTTATCTGAGAGACTATTTACTCCGGCAATTATTTTCCTTTACTGCATTTTCAAAGAAAAATCATGCTTAATTAATGTGAGATTCGGATTGTAATACGGATCTCCTTTTTTCAGGAACTCCTGCCATCTTGTTGTAAACAGATTGCTTTCTTTCTGGAAAAGCTTCCACTTCTCATCTGTATCATCTTTTCCCCTGGTCTTGGACTCGTAATGATATAACATAGCAAATGGATTATATACAATCCGGTAACCTGCTTCCTGAAGTCTCATGCAAAAGTCCACATCATTGTATGCTACTTGGAATGTCTCATCCAATCCCCCAACTACTTCAAAGGCCTCCCGTTTTACCATCATGCATGCTGCCGTAACCGCACTGTATTCCTGCGCACAGATTGCTCTTGCAAAATAGCCCGAATCTTCCTGATTTAATCCCAAAAATGCATGACCTGCAATTCCACCAAGTCCCACAATCACGCCCGCATGTTGGATATCTCCATCCGGAAAAAAAAGTCTTGCTCCGACCGCCCCGGTTCCCTCCCGCATACAGAACGTCAGTAATTCTTCTATACAATCCTCATTTATCATCTCCGTATCATTATTTAAAAGCAACAGATAATCCCCCGTGGCCTGTGATGCCGCAAAATTATTAATTAAAGAATAATTAAATCGTGATTCCCAGTGCAGAATCTTAATCTCTTTATCCGCATATTTTTTCTTTATTTCATCGTAAAATAAAAATGTCTCCTCCTCTTCACTGTTATTTTCCACAATCAGATACTCAATATTTCTATATGTTGTTTTTTCTATTATAGATGAAATACAACACTCCAAATCCTTTACATGGTCTTTGTTCGGAATAATAACAGACACCCGTGGTTTCCCCATCAGCTTATAATGTGTCCGATAGGCTTCATGAGTAATCCGCTCTACTTCTGCCTCGATTCCCAGCCTCTGATAATGTGCTTCTATTGCCCTTTGTCCTGCCAGATACGCATACTCTTTACTGTCCGGATTGCTTGCAGTAGAATCCATATGCGCTCTCCAGTGATAGAGCACCTTGGGAATATGTGCAATCCGATTGGTTTTTTCCACGCATCTCAAGATAAAGTCATAATCCTGCGAACCCTCATATTCACTCCGCATCAGTCCCACAGTATCCATCAGGCTTTTCTTGACAACCAGCATATGACATATATAATTAGTACTCCGCAATAAATCCAGATTGAAATCCGACTTGAAATGTGGTTGGTAATAGGTTTTTCCATCTCTAGTCACTTTGTCCTCATCTGTATAAATCATATCCGTATCCGGCTTCTGATTCAAGGTCTTCGTACATTCATACAGGCTATCCGGCGCCAACAAATCATCATGATCCATGAAGACCACAAAATCTTCCTTTACCTCCTTAAGTGCAGCATTGGTATTTTCCACAATCCGTAATACTTGCTTATTATTAATGACGCAAATTCTTTCATCTTCTTTCGCATACTTTAGAATCCGTTCTAACACTTCCGAATTTTCTCCACTCCCATCCGAAAGATACAATACCCATTTGCTGTATGTCTGTTCTCTGACTGAATTTATCATTTCCTCCAGAAATTTAATACGGGTTTTATATAAAGGAACAACAATGGCATACGATGGCTCATATGCAAAATGATGGCTTACCTGCTGCTGCAAATCCCGTCTGGTAGGACAGTGTCTGCGTCTCCATTCCTGATAAATGGTTGTCTCTTTTCTAGTAATCTTCTCCCATGCACGGATTATCGTTTTGGTTCCACCGAACTGTTGATAATAAACTTGTACTTTACGGAACATTTCTCTGCATTTTTTCTGCCTGTACACCATGTTTGCGTTGCGAATCGACACTTTGTGAGCATGCTGTCCATTTTCATCCTCAAGCACACACCACACAGTTCTTTTATTTACATGTCCAGTGATCTCGAATCCAAAAACTGCTTCTGCATCACAATCCGGACACTCTTTTTCTGAATCTACTCTACGCACTCTCTTTATTTGAACCGGCAATATATCTTTGCTGTCCTTATGACTGCATAAATACATTTTCGCCTCTCCTACGCATGTACACCAACCACAGATTCGGAAATCATGATTTCCCCATATAGCCTCATCTACATGAAAATCATCTTCCGCTTCCTTCTTCGCAAGCCACTTAGTTGATAGAGAAAACAGTTCTTCAATTTCCGCGTCTTCATATTGGAAACAACGCAGCTCATTAAATTCTTTATAATTTTCCGGTAAAGTAACCACAAGAAAATATCGTTTTGTCTGTCTCCCAAACTCTGTATACTCTAATGGATTGTCCAAAATGGTCCGTGTAATCACTTCGTATTCCAGCAATTGATAGTCCAACGAAACAATTGGTCTGCATCCCTGCCATTTATTCTGCTCGAAATAGCCTTGAATCAGAAGTTTTCTCTTATTCTTTTTGTCAAATCTGCAATTAAGCAGACAAAATTTGTTTTCCAACTACTTTTCCTCCTGAAACCGCATCCGCTATTGAGCTCTTTTATTTGGACGCAGTTGTTTTCTTCCTTTCATATCTAGCAGTTTTACGTTTTCCAGCACTTGCAATTCTAGAGTATGCAGCGTGCGGCTGTTCTCCTGTCGTTGTTCTTCCAGTGTATTCTGCGTCTTTCTATATTCTGCGTTTATCTGTACAATCTGTTTCTGAAGGCTCTCTATTTGTTTTTGCAGGTCTTCCATTTCTTTGAGTAATTCTTTTCTATCTGCCTGCAGATTCTGACACTCGTTCAGTAATTCCGCTCTGGTGTTCAGCAAATTCTGACCTTCTATTTCCTTGTGTACAATCTGCTGCTCCAATTCTTTCTGACGGTTTTCCAGACTATTCAGGCGCCCCTGCACCCCATGATCTACATAAAAATGCTTTAGATTCCATTTATAAATATCTTGAAGACAGGTGTCATACTTTTCTTTCAACACACTAACTGCCTTTTCTCCATATTCATCCAGTATTTCTTCAAATTTTTCAATACCAATCACCCCAAATGCCGTAAGTCCATTCACACAATCAAGCAGCAAAAATGCCCGTTCTATCTCTAATTCCAAATGAGTTTGTGACTCTTTATTTCGAAAATAACATCGGAAATATTTCTGCAATTCTTCATCAGTCAACATTTTCATGATTTTTCTACGCATAAGCATATGTTCATTAGAAAATCTGGCCGCTTTTAAATCATCTGCTCCACTAATTTGATCATAAGAATTATGATGGCATCTAAATTTTGTTAAGAATTCTGGCAGTACATAAATTGGGGCTTCCTTTAGAATACGAATCCACATATCCAAGTCTGCCCCTTGGCACATAAGCAGGTTAAATCCTTTCACTCTCTTCACCATCCATGTTGGAATCACCACCGAAGGATGTATAACACAATTCCCATACTGAAAAAAGTAACGCATCCACTCTCCTCGAGTCGCGAAACTTTTTTTAGTTAATTCAGCCATATGCGGAAAATCTTCTGCTGCCGGTTCTCCGTTTTCATCAATTAGCTCTGCATAGGTAAAGCATGCCCCACACTCCGGGTGTTCTTCCAGATATTCCATCTGGCGCTCCAGCTTCGTCGGATACCACAAATCATCACTGTCTGCTATGGCAAGATAATCGCCCTTCATCTGGCTGATTCCAAAATTTGCCGCTCTACAGTAAAATTTATTTTCTTCACACAAAAATAAGCGGATTCTTTCATCTTTATAAGACTTTAAAATTTCTTTTGCCTCTTCACTTGTAGAACCATCGTCTACAATCAGCAATTCAAAATCGGTATAAGTCTGTGCCAAAATACTGTCTATCGTCTCCCGAATCAAATTTTCTCTATTATAAGTGCATAATAAAATACTAACCATTTATTTTTCTCCGTTCAGTCAATCAAAACTCCTGAAAATATCTTACTCTTCATGTTAACATGCTCGATTCTTTTCTTCAAATAGATATCATCTATAGGTAAAGGTCTATTGTTTTTATCAATATATCCCGGTATTTTCTTCTATGTTCCGCTATAATTTTCCATTTTCTACTTGCCCCTTTTGACAAGCTTATGTATACTATAGATAGGCTTTCGTAAAAAAGGAGGATTTTGCGATGAAAGTATACGATACAATCTACAAGATGGAATTAGATATCGAAGATTTTGAGCTTTTCCGTTATATGCAGGAAGGTCGCCAGGTTGACCTCGAGCTCGGAAAAGAGGTATGGGATGCTGACGGATACATCTGCTGGGATACAGAGCATTGGACAGCTATCGACAGAAGAAGATTTATTCGTACCTACACACACAACGGTGTATATATGAAAGAATCTACCGGACATAACGAGTACGATCTTATGAACGATTTCCATCCAGAAAAGGCAATCAGAATTACTCTGAGCTAGTAAAACAACGTGAACCATGAAAAGGACCATGAATCAGGTCCTTTTTATTTTGCTAAAAAGGGACTCTTTAAAGAGTCCCTTTTTTCATATCAACATTTTCATGTCAATTTGAAATTCTATATGCTTTTAGCAGATTTCTGCTCCTGACGGCATATTCTTTTCCGGTGTCATCAGTGCAAGATTTCCGTCTGCGTCTTCCGCACACAGCAACATTCCTTCGGAAAGCACACCTGCAAGCTTTGCAGGTTTTAAGTTCACAAGAACCATAACTTTCTTGCCAACCATTTCTTCCGCAGTGTAATGTGCTTTGATTCCGGATACAATCTGTTTTACCTGACTTCCGATCCGTACCTGTGAGCAAAGAAGCTTTTTCGATTTCTTCACTTCTTCACAAGCAATGATTTCTCCGACCTGGAATTGCATTTTCATGAAGTCATCGTATTCAATCTCTGCCTTTGGCTCAATATCAATGCCGGCTTCTTCTGCTTTTTCTTCCTTTTTTTCTTTGGCAGCTACCGGTGGATGAAGTTCGGCAACTTTCTTCATCACTTCTGCTAAATCTAGTCTCTGGAACAAAATTTCCGGTTTGTCTGTCACATGTCCATCCCCAAGCTGTGCAAGAATCTTTTCTGCTGTCTCCGGCATGAAAGAGGAAAGAAGGTGCGCACCTGCGGAAATGCTCTGAATCAGATTCCAGAGAACAGTTTCCAGACGGTCTTGCTTATCTTCTTCTTTTGCCAGCGCCCAAGGCATAGTTTCATCAATATATTTATTGCAGCGTTTGAACAAGTTGAAAATTTCGGTAATCGCATCTGCCACACGAAGTTCGTCCATCTTCTTGTCAACCAGTCCCGGAGTTGCTTCCGTTAAGGCTTTCAGTTCTGCATCAACATCTTCCACAACACCTTTGTTTGTAACGGTTCCGCCAAAATATTTATTGGTCATGGAAACAGTACGATTTACCAGATTTCCAAGGGTATTTGCCAAATCGGAATTCATACGTTCTACCATGAGTTCCCAGGTAATTACACCGTCATTGTCAAATGGCATTTCGTGAAGGACAAAGTAACGGACTGCATCTACACCAAAGAAATCAACCAGTTCATCGGCATACAATACATTTCCCTTAGACTTACTCATCTTGCCATCTCCCTGAAGCAGCCATGGATGTCCAAACACCTGCTTTGGAAGCGGAAGATCGAGTGCCATCAGGAAGATTGGCCAGTAAATGGTATGGAAACGGATGATATCTTTTCCAATCAGATGGAGGTCTGCAGGCCAGTTCTTGTTGAATAGTTCACTGCTGTTTCCATCACAGTCATAACCGATTCCGGTAATATAGTTTGAAAGTGCATCTAACCACACATAAGTTACATGCTTCGGGTCAAAGTCAACCGGGATTCCCCATGTAAAGGAAGTTCTTGACACACAGAGATCCTGAAGCCCCGGAAGCAGGAAATTATTCATCATCTCATTCTTTCTTGCTACCGGCTGAATAAATTCCGGATGAGTATTAATATGTTCAATCAGTCTATCTGCATATTTACTCATTTTGAAGAAATATGCTTCTTCTTTTGCAGGCTGTACCGGGCGTCCACAGTCCGGACATTTTCCATCTACAAGCTGGGATTCTGTAAAGAAAGACTCACATGGTGTACAGTAAAGTCCTTCGTAATATCCCTTGTAAATGTCACCCTGGTCATATAATTTCTTGAAAATCTTCTGAATCTGTTTCTCATGGTAATCATCTGTAGTACGGATAAATTTGTCATAAGAAGTATTCATCAAATCCCAGATTCTCTTAATCTCAGCAGATACATTATCTACAAATTCCTTTGGAGTAATGCCGGCTTCCTGTGCCTTTAACTCAATCTTCTGCCCATGCTCATCTGTTCCAGTCTGGAAAAATACGTCATATCCCTGACTTCTCTTATAACGGGCAATTGCATCTGCCAGAACAATCTCATACGTATTTCCAATATGAGGTTTTCCTGAAGTATACGCAATCGCTGTTGTAATATAATATTTTGGTTTCTTACAATCACACATCTCTTTCTTTTCCTCCTCTATCACATTCTCATATTATCCTGTCCACATATGTGCAACCCTAACACATCTGTCCTACTCTTGTCAAGAAACCCGGCAGTTTCTTCTCAATTCTTCTTAATGACTAACCAAATATCCACGCTTATTCAGTTCTTTTCCTATCAAATCCAGTACTTCCTCTGAATCTGCTTCCACAGTATGATAATGATAATTTGATGTAATATTTTTCAATGGACTGGACTTTCCGCTGCGGATTTCTTCCATAAAGTCCTGCACCTGTTTTCTGGAATGAATCCCAAGGTCTGCTTTCATCCTGCCATACACCTTATGATTTATCTGCACATCCAGCACTTTGCCCCCCAAGTCCACAATTAGATTCAGTTCATCCGCAATTTCCTCATCTGTATGGCTTACCTTGAATATTCTTGTCACAGAATTCTTCTGTCCGAGCAAATATCCACGGTGTGTAGACAAAACTTCATATCCTGCTGCCCGTATCAGCGCAATATCCTGCACAATTACCTGACGGCTGACTGCAAACTGTTTTGCAAGTGCAGTTCCTGACACTGGTTTCTCACTATTTTGAATGATTTCTATCATGGCATCCCGTCGTTCTTGTCCAGTCATATTCCTTTTACCTCAACTTCTGCATGTTAATATCCATTATAGCATTTTTTTCCATGTTTTCACATATATTTTCAAAAAGACATTTGAGGTCTCTATGTGCACTTCGAAACGAAGTTTTTGGATTTCCTATTTCCTCATTTTCGCTCTCCTTCTCTCCGGATGCAATGTTTTCCAATCATCTGCGTCAGAAAATACACGTTTTTCCAGATTTACCAACGATTTATTCTGTCAGGAAGTATCTTCCAACACTATCAATTTACACTACACTCTTCAAAATCCATCCACCTATGATTTGGAAAATGTGCCTGTCACTTATGGACAGCTTTCTACAGATGACACGGCTGCCCGCGCTTCTGTAGAAAATTATCAGTCTGTCCTCCACTCTTTTCAGCGCAAGAAATTATCATCCGACAATCAGCTTACCTACGATGTACTGGATTTTTATCTGGATGTCTCTGCCCTTGGTGCAAAATACCTTCTGTATCAGGAGCCTCTTTCTCCGGTCAGCGGCACCCAGTCCCAGCTTCCCGTTGTGTTGTCCGAATATCAATTCTACTCGGCAGCAGACGTGGACACTTATTTAGCTCTCCTCGCAGATACAACTACATATTTCCAATCTGTCATTGACTTTGAGAAGGCAAAAGCAGATGCCGGACTTTTCATGTCCGATGATCAGTTGGATGAAATTCTCTCTCAGTGTCAGGCATTTGTAAATTCCGGCACGGATAACTATCTCTATACTACCTTTGAAGAACGGATTGAAAAATTAGATGAACTATCTGCAGAAGAAAAAAATGCTTACATTACATCCAATGCCAATGCCATAGAGTCCGACATTTTTCCTGCCTATCAATTATTAATCGCCGAGTTGAACAAGCTGTATGGGAAAGGATTAAACGAGAAAGGTCTCTGCTATTTACCGCTGGGAAAGAAATATTATGAATATCTGATTCGCCAGTCTGCAGGACTTACCGAATCGATACCGGAACTTCAGAAACTGGCAAAAAACCAGATGTTATCCGATATGCAGGCAATCGAAGAAATCGCGCTTACCACAAGCACTACCGACGAGTCTGTCTTAGACCTTGCCAAACCTTCGTCTCTGTTAGATGATTTGAAAAAGAAAACAAGTTCTGCCTTCCCGGCTATCCCGGAAGTTGCGGCAGAGATTAAATATGTTCCCGACTCCATGGAAGAATATTTAAGTCCTGCCTTTTATATGATTCCTGCCATTGATAATGCTTCGGAAAATGTCATTTACATCAATCAGGGGCAGGTGCTTACGGGTCTGAATCTCTACACTACTCTGGCCCATGAAGGTTATCCGGGACACCTCTACCAGACTGTGTACTATCATGCCAAAAATCCGGACCCTGTCCGCAATCTTCTGGACTTTGGCGGATATGTGGAAGGATGGGCTACTTATGCGGAAATGATGTCGTATTACATGGCACCACTTACTAAGGCGGAAGCGACGATTCTGCAGAAAAATAATTCCCTGATTCTGGGTCTTTATGCCTATGCTGATATGGGAATCCACTATGATGGCTGGAACTTCAATGAAATGGCACGCTTCTTCCGCAATTACGGAATCACAGATGCACAGGCTCTGCAGGCGATTTACCGGCTTATCATCGGCAGCCCTGCCAACTATTTGAAATACTACCTAGGCTATGTGAAATTCTATACCCTAAAACAAGAAATCGCCGCCGGACTTGGCGACGATTTCTCACAAAAAGCATTTCATCAGACCGTACTGGATATCGGTCCCGCTCCATTTTCCATGGTAGAAACATATACCCGGGAACATTTACTTCCCGCAAAATCCAGATTATAAATCCAGTTTTAAGTCATTTTCCTTAATCCATCCGTGCTTCCGCATTGGTGCTGCGAATAACATCGTAAGCACTGCCGGAAGCACAAAGCAGATGAGAACCAGACCCATCCAGTCCATTCCCGTGATTGCCGTTTTGGTTCCTTCTGCAATATCATTCAGCCATCCGGTATACACTCCAATCTGTCCGACCAGTCCACAAGTACCCATTCCGGAAGCTACCGCAGCCCCATTCATTTCCATATGAAATACACAAGTTGCAAGCGGACCTGTCACAGCAGATGCCAGAATTGGTGGCAGCCAGATTCTCGGATTCTTCACAATATTTCCCATCTGCAGCATAGAAGTTCCTATTCCCTGGGCGAACAGTCCGCCCCATTTATTTTCTTTGAAGCTCATTACTGCAAATCCTACCATCTGCGCACAGCACCCGGCAACCGCAGCTCCTCCGGCAAGTCCGGTAAGGGAAAGTGCTGCACAGATTGCTGCACTGCTGATTGGAAGGGTAAGGGCGATTCCCATAATTACGGAAATCAAAATTCCCATGAAAAATGGCTGTAATTCTGTCGCCCACATAATCGCAAGTCCTACACTGCTGGCTGCTTTTCCAATGGTCGGTGCACAGACATCTGCAAGCAATACACCCACCGCAATGGTCACAAATGGGGTAATGATAATATCGATTTTTGTTTCTTTAGAAACCAGTTTGCCACACTCTGCTGCTACAATCGCGACAATAAGTACTGCCAGCGGTCCCCCCGCTCCCCCAAGTTCATTTGCCGCTATTCCTACGGAAACCAATGAAAACAGAACCAATGGAGGGCACTGCAGTGAAAATCCAATTGCAACCGCCATAGCTGCTCCCGTTGCACCTTTCGCATAACCGCCAACCAGAACCAAGGCTTCTATCCCAAGCTGTTCTCCTAATGTGCTGATGATTGTACCAATAAGTAATGACGCGAACAATCCCTGTGCCATAGCTCCCAGACAATCAATCCCATATCTTTTCGCTGAAAAAATTACATTTTTTCTTTTTAAAAATTCTTTCATTTTCCCCTGTCTCTCTTTCTGTATTCTCATATGTGTTTTCATGTGTCTTGTCATATGAGTTTACAGACTATTATCCACATTTTTCTCGATTCGTCAACCTTAAATTTTCATGATAGGCGGATATCGTTCTGAATCGCATAGATAAAATGAATGTATTTTATCCCATCATACCTGCCAGAATGACACTGACAACCAGCCCTCCCAGCGTGGAAAGTAATGCACCTGCCAAAGTATATCTGGTTTTCTTTATCTTTGCAGTCATATAATACACAGACATGGTATAGAAAATCGTTTCCGTACAGGACATAGAAATAGATGCAATCCGCCCAAGATAGGAATCTGTTCCAAATTCCTTATATACATCCAGCAACAGCCCTGTTGCTGCGGAGGAAGAAAACATTTTCACTAAGGTTAACGGCACAAGTTCTCCGGGGAATCCAATATGTTCACTAAATCTCCCCAGAAATGTGCCCATCCATTCCAGAAACCCCGAAGCCCGTAAAACTCCTACCCCTACCATCAGCCCAATCAAAGTCGGCATAATCTGAATCACGGTTTTAAATCCACTTTCCGCCCCCTCAATAAAGGCATGGTAAACCTCCACCTCCATGCTGATTCCGTACACTACAATACCAAGCAACAGGCATGGCACAATAAACTCTGATACATACAGAAAAATTTTCATCAAAAAAACTCCACCGAATCACTCTTTACAAGTGTATTCAGCGAAGTTTTCTTCCATGCCCTCTTCCATCATGACCTTTTTCATTATTGTTTATTCCAGTCCATTATTTTACAGAACATTACCGCAGTGAAAGTACTGAGCAAAGTAGCCAGAATCCCCGGACCTACAATGGCAGCCGGACTCACACTTCCGTACTGGCTCCGATAGGCAATGACTGTCATCGGTATCAACTGCAAAGAGGAAATATTCAGAATCAAAAACGTGCACATCTCATTGCTTGCTGCCTGCGTCTCTCCTCCATATATCCTGCATCGCTCCCGGTGCAGTTCCCCCAGAGACTCCATTGCCTTCAGTCCCGCAGGCGTAGCCGCCCATCCAAGTCCTAACACATTGGCGATGAAATTTGTCGCAATCAGCTGCCTTGCCGGATGATACTTCGGAAGCCTTGGAAACATAAATGATAGAAACGGATCCAGCTTTCTCGCGGCACTTTCTATAATCCCTGCTTTCTTTGCAATTTCCATAAAACCGGACCAGAAGGACATGACTCCTGTCATGGTAATACACAGACTTACTGCCTCCTTGGAGGAATCCAAAGCAGCATCCGTAAGCTCCGGTACTTTTCCGGTAAACGAAGCGAAAATGACACCTATAATAATCATGCCCGCCCACAAATAATTCAGCATTTCAGCCTCTTAACATCCTTCTTCTTTTCATTATATGAATGATTTTCCAAAGATATGGTGCAAATTCTAAACTTCCGACATTTCTTTCGCTAAAGCCGACTTAGCCTCTAATGCTTTCTTATCCTCCGCATGTTCTGCTTCGAAAGCAAGCCGCATCTGCTCTACCTCTTCCTCGGTATATTCTTCCACCTCTTCTATGGTAACTTTCTTAATGTGCTGCTTCTTCAGCCGCAGATAAACCACTTCACGAAACAAGGTATAGAACACCGACACAAGAGGAATAAAAATCAACATTCCTACAATTCCCATTAATTTTCCGCCAATACTGACTGCTGCCAACACCCAAATCGACGGCAGGCCAACCGAACCGCCAACCACATGAGGATAGATCAAATTTCCCTCTATTTGCTGTAAAATCAAAAACAAAACCAGGAAGAAAACTGCCTTTTCCGGGCTGACCATAAAAATCATAAAAAAGCCCACCCAGCATCCGATAAAACCGCCAAACACCGGAATTAATGCCGTAAATGCAATAATAATGCCAATTAAAAGCGCATAAGGCAGGCGGAAAATAGTCATGGATACCACAAACATACTGCCTAAAATCATGGCCTCCACACACTGTCCCGCCAGGAAACTGGAAAATATTTTATAGGCAAGAGAGCAGACTTCCAGTACAGCCTCTGCTTTTCCCTTTGGCAGAAAGGCAAATATAATTTTACGCATCTGCAAATGCAACTTTTCCTTCTGAAATAAAATATAAATGGCAAAGGAAAATGCAATAAAGAAGTTCGCCACTCCGCTTACCACACTGCTTACTGCACTGACCGTGGTAGACATCATGCTCTCTGCGCCATTACCCAGAAATCCCATAGCCCAGGACATGATTTTCTGCGGGTCGTATTCAATCTTATTTACCACACTCATCACTTCACTGTTATTGTGGGTAAATTCTTTTACACACTCCTGAAGCTTCGGCAGAAATTCTGCGATGTTGCTTCCCAGTGAAGAAACGGTCTCGCCAAGCTGCGGCACCAGCACAAACATCACCAGTACAATCACAACAATTACCAAAAGCAGGGTTACCACAAGACTCACTAGTCTCGCAAACCGTTCTTTCTTCTTGCCTTCCTCCTCTTTTTTCCCAAACAGCCTCTTTTCCACAAAGCTCATAGGCACATTGATGATAAAGGCAATTGCTCCTCCAAGTGTAAACGGAAACACAATATCCCACAAAAAGCTTACTACTTCCAACACCACGTCAAATTTCCAAAGTCCCACAAGACAAAGGATGGTAAATACAATCAGTTCCCTGATTTGTTTAAACGTCATCTGTTTTAAATCCATCAAATCTCTCCTACTCTTATTACCGATTATAGGTATATTTACACATTTTCATACACTTAAAGAAAACTATATCTGTTTTTTATGATACTGTCAATTTCACTCGGTATTTCTTAATAAAGATTTTACTTTGTTCTATGATGAATAAAATAAATTAGGAAAGAATTTTCCTAATAAGCAAAAAAGGATACCCGGCCTATATCAGCCGAATACCCTTTGGTACTTTTTATTTACTCTTCTATCTTACCGACTCCGATTAGTTGGTAATTACCATTTCTGTCTCTTTATCAAATACATGAATCTTTTCCGCATCAAATGCAAAGGAAACCGTATCTCCGGTTCTTGCTGTAGTTCTAGGATCTACTCTTGCAGTCATACTTGCGCCTTCATAGTCAAAGTATAAGTATACTTCTGCGCCGAGCATTTCATAGACACGAATCTTTGCATCAATTACAGTATGTGGAGATGCCTGGATAAATGCAGGTTCGTCATGTACATCTTCCGGACGAATACCGAGAACGACCGTCTTTCCGTCATATCCGCCTTCGATTAATTTCTTTGCTTTTGCTTCCGGAAGCTCAATTCCCGCCTGACCAACCTGAAGTGTCACTTTTTCGCCTTCTACCTTGCATACAGCATCTAAGAAGTTCATCTGTGGCGAACCGATAAATCCGGCAACAAACAAGTTGCATGGGGTATCATAAAGTGCCTGTGGGGTATCTACCTGCTGTACAACACCACCATTCATAACGACAATTCTTGTTCCAAGTGTCATAGCCTCTGTCTGGTCATGTGTT
>ERZ825137.701-NODE-701-length-46823-cov-5.721305_pt1 | contig 46823 bp, 45 predicted proteins | sample MGYA00519873_ERZ825137 | MGnify/ENA primary metagenome ERZ825137 (study PRJEB31778, sample SAMEA3449190) | human gut metagenome | biome: human gut; feature: human-associated habitat; material: faeces | place: United Kingdom | collected 2010/2012 ...
AATTTAGGCAAACTTCAAAGTAATACTATTTTAAAGAAGTTTTTCGAAGAAATAGAGAATAAGAAAACTAAGGTATTCTTTGATAATGAAGAATATTTAAACAATATAAGTGAAATATTAAAAGATAAAGAGCATATACAGTTATCTTTATATGGTGAAAAAAGAAGTTTATTTGATTTCTATGGCATTGAAAAGGAAATATTAAAATTACGTCATAAAAAAGTTAATTTACCTTGCGGTGGATATATAATAATTGACAAGACAGAGGCTATGTATGTTATAGATGTAAATAGCGGAAAGAATATCAAGGGGCGTGACTTTTCTAAAACTATATTCCAAACTAATTTAGAAGCAGCTAGAGAGTGTGGAAGGCAAATTAAACTGAGAAATTTAAGTGGTATTATTTTAATTGATTTTATAGATTTAAGAGAAGATTATCAAAAACCTAAAATAATAGAAGAATTACGTAAGGCTTTAAAAGAAGATAAAGGTAACGTTAAGGTATATCCTTTTACAGAGCTTGGGCTTATACAGGTTTCAAGAAAAAGAAAAGGAAAATCAATTTATGAATATTTAGAAGAACCTTGTAAAGTATGCAAAAGCAATGGATTTTTACTAAAAAGATCATATATTGAAAATCTTATTAGAAATGAAATTATCAAATGCTCTAGAGAAAACTCAATAAAGGATTTTTATATTGAGATAGATAAGAATACTTCTGAAGATATTTCAATATCTTTCAGTGCTAAATATATGATGGATGCATTAAAAACTTTCTCAAGTGATGATATAACAATATTTATGAATGGCGATTCAAAACCTATTATATTAAAATCTGCTACTGATGAGTCATTAATTCAATTAATATTACCTATAAAGACTTATTAAGATGGTTAATTTAGAGAAAATTGCAATTTTTTGTAATTTTCTTTTTTTTCGACAATTTTTTTGAAAAACGTATGCTAGTATACAACCTCGTCAGGAGGGTTTTATGAAAGATTATATGATTACAGACGATACTTTGGCGATATGTCCAAATGGAAAGGGTAAAGCAACAATTATTGAAAAAAATAGTACTTTTGATGTTGAAATCAGTCCAAGAACTATTATAAATAAGAATTCACTTATGTATGGTAGTTCATTAGATGGTAGACTAGAAAGCTCTAATTACCACGTTGGACGAAAATATAAGCAACCACTAGTTATCAGTGAAATTAATGATATTATATTATTTCCAACAAAATCTCCAAGGCTTAGATCTTGTATTTGGATTAATTTTATTAATATCAAAAATATCTTAAAAGACAGTGAAAGTAATAGGGGAATAATTGAATTTTCTAATGGAATATTGATAGATGCCGATATATCTTTTTATATTTTAAATAATCAATATAATAATACATTGAGATTAGTAGCTGAATATAAGAAAAAACACCTAAATTAGGATACTTTTTCTTTTTTTGTACCTTAAATTATGGTATAATTAATATGTGTATAGGAGTACACAAAATACTAAAAATCTTTTAAAATTGAAATTAGGGGGTAAAAATGAAAATTTTGAATTTGAAGTTACTGAATTTCCGTAACTATGAAAAATTGAGTTTGGATTTTGACCCTAAGAAAAATTTGATTATTGGTAAAAATGGTATGGGGAAAACCAATATTGTTGAAGCTATCTATGTTCTTGCATTTACAAAGTCCTTTCGAGGAACAAAAGAAAATGTAATAATAAGATATAATACTGATTTAACTAGAGTAGAAGGAACAGTAGAAGAAAAATATAAAAACGATTATAAGGTAATTGTTAAAGAAAATGATAAGACTGTTAAGATTAACAACAATAAGATAGATAAATTAAGCGATTATTTATCGAAAATCAATATAGTTTTATTTACTTCACACGATCTATTGTTAATAAAAGATACTCCTAGTGTTAGAAGAAAACTTATTAATATTGAATTAAGCCAATTTAGCAATGATTATTTGAAAGTTTTAACTCTTTATAATAAAGTTTTAAAACAAAGAAATTTATATTTAAAAACACTTTATTTAAATGGAACAGCTCCGATAAGTTACTTGGATATCTTAACTGAGCAGTTAGTTGATTTAGGACTTAAACTTTATGATTATCGTAATAACTTTATGAAGGATATAAACGTTTATATTTCTAATAACTACGAAAAAATTTCTGGAAAAAGCGGTCTTACTTTAAAATATGACTCATTGTATCATGAAAAGAATCGTGAAGAACTTTTAAAAGTATATAAAGAAGAAGAAAAAAGAGATATTATTTTAGGAAAAACTAATTTTGGAATTCATAAAGATGATTATATTTTTTATTTAAATGATTGTAATTTAAAAGATTATGGGTCTGAAGGAGAACAAAAAAATGCAATTATTTCTCTTAAAATGGCTGAAATTGAAATATTTAAAAAAGAAAAAAGGGTTACTCCTATATTGATATTAGATGATTTATTTAGTGAGTTGGATGAAGAAAAAATTAATAATATAATGTTGTTTATTGATGATGATATACAAACATTTATTACTACAACGGAACTTGATAAAGTAAATGATGAATTAAAGAAAGAAAGCCGTATTTTTTATGTAGAGAATGGCAACGTTAAGGAGGGTATTTATGAATAGCGAACATTATGATGCATCGGATATTCAAGTTTTAGAGGGACTTGAAGCCGTAAGAAAAAGACCTGGTATGTATATTGGTACAACAGATGTTAAAGGACTTCATCATCTTGTATGGGAAATTGTTGATAATGCAATAGATGAAGCTTTAGCTGGATATTGTAAAAATATAGAGGTTGTAATAAATAAGGATAATTCAATCACAGTTAAGGATGATGGTAGAGGAATTCCTGTGGACATACATCCAAAAACTCATATTTCTACAGTAGAAACAGTTTATACTGTATTACATGCTGGTGGAAAATTTGGTGGAGGCGGATACAAGGTATCTGGAGGATTACATGGAGTAGGTGCTAGTGTAGTAAATGCTTTATCAAGTTGGTGTGAAGTAAGGGTTTATAAAGATGGTAAAATAAACTACATTCGTTTTGAAAATGGTGGACATACTAAAGAACCATTGCATGTAATAGGTGAATGTGAACCACATCGTACAGGAACTACAGTTACTTTTAAACCAGATCCAACAATTTTTGATACAGATATTTATGATTATGAAACATTAAAGGTAAGAATAAGAGAACTTGCTTTCTTAAACAAGGGTTTATCAATTAATATTAGAGATGATAGAGATGATGAGGATACAACGGGAGAAACTTTCCTTTATGAAGGAGGAATTTCTGAATATGTTAAGTTCTTAAATAAGAATAAAACACCAATTCATGATCAAATTATTCATCTTGATGGAGAAGAAGAAGGAGTATTCTTTGAAGTTGCAATGCAATATAATACTTCTTATCAAGATAATATTTATTCATTTGTTAACAACATAAATACTCATGATGGTGGAACTCACGAAGAGGGAGTAAGACGTGCTTTAACAAGAGTAATTAATAATTATGCAAGAAAAACTAATATGTTAAAGGAAAAAGATGAAAGTTTAACTGGTGATGACGTTAAGGAAGGATTAACTATGATTATTTCATGTAAGCATCCAAATCCTCAATTTGAAGGTCAAACCAAAGGAAGACTAGGAAATTCAGAAGTAAGAAAGTTAGCCGATAGTGTCTTCTCAAAAGGCTTTGAAAGATTCTTGATGGAAAATCCAGATAATGCTAGAGCAATTTTAGAAAAATGTATTATTGCATCTCGAGCAAGAATGGCTGCTAAAAAAGCACGTGAGGTTACAAGAAGAAAAACGGATTTAGATTTACCTGGATTTATGGGAAAATTATCTGACTGCAAAAGCAAAGATAGAAGCGAATGTGAAATTTTCTTAGTCGAGGGAGATTCTGCTGGTGGAAGTGCAAAAACTGGTAGGGATTCAATGACTCAAGCTATTCTTCCGTTAAGAGGTAAAATTTTAAATGTTGAGAAAGCAAGACTTGATCGCGCTCTTGAAAATGCCGAAATTAGAACTATCATTACTGCTTTTGGTACAGGGATTGGTGATGAATTTGATTTATCTAAGTTAAGATATGACAAAATTATAATCATGACAGATGCCGATGTTGATGGATCACATATTAGAATATTATTATTAACATTATTCTATAGATTCTTTAAACCGATAGTTGAAGCAGGACATGTTTATTCCGCAACACCACCTTTATATAAGGTAACTTGTGGAAAAACAATAAAATATGTTCTTGATGATAATGAATATAATGAATACGTTGAATCTTTAAATGGTAAGAGCTATGAAGTTCAAAGATTTAAAGGTTTAGGAGAGATGAATGCAGCTGAGTTAAAAGAAACAACAATGTCAAAAGAAAATCGTATTTTAAGACAAATTACAGTTGATGATTTAGTTGCAGCTGATAAAGTTTTTGAAACACTTATGGGTGAAGATGTTGAACCAAGAAGAAAATTCATTGAAGAAAACGCTCATTTTGTTCAAAACTTGGATATATAGGAGGTAAGGTATGGATAAGATTAATCAAAATAATATAGTTACAGAAGTTCAAGAATCATTTCTTGATTATTCGATGAGTGTAATTGTTGCCAGAGCTTTACCAGATTTAAGGGATGGATTAAAACCAGTTCATAGAAGAATTCTTTATTCAATGTATGAAAATGGTTATACACCAGATAAACAATATCGTAAGTGTGCGCGTGTTGTTGGTGACGTTATGGGAAAATATCATCCACATGGCGATTCTTCTATATATGAAGCAATGGTTAGAATGGCTCAAGATTTTAGTTATAGACACATGTTAATTGATGGACATGGTAACTTTGGTAACATGGATGGTGATGGAGCAGCAGCAATGCGTTACACAGAATCTCGTTTAGCCAAAATATCACTTGAATTACTTCGTGATTTAAATAAAGAAACTGTTAATATGATTCCTAACTTTGATGAAACTGAGGTTGAACCTGAAGTATTACCATCAAGATTTCCAAATATATTGGTAAATGGGACAATGGGAATTGCTGTTGGTATGGCAACAAATATTCCTCCTCATAATTTAGGAGAAGTAATTGATGGATGCGTCGCTTATATTGATAATCATGAGATAACTATTTCAGAAATTATGGAAAAACTAAAGGGACCGGATTTTCCAACAGGTGGTATTATCTTAGGTAACAGTGGTATTAAGAAAGCCTATGAAACTGGTCGAGGATCTATTACAATTCGTTGTAAAGCTGAGATTGAAGAGGACAATGGTAAAAATAAAATAGTTATTACTGAACTTCCTTACGGAATTAATACATTTGATCTAAAAACTAGAATAGGTGAGTTAGTTCGTGATAAGACTTTAGAAGGAATTGCTGATTATCATGATGCAACAAGTCTTGAAAAAGGCGTAAACATTATTATTACTCTTAAAAAGGAGGCAAATCCTCAAGTTGTTTTAAACAATTTATACAAACATACTCAATTACAATCAACATTTGGTATTATTTTCTTAATGATTGATAATGGAACTCCAAAAGTTTTGAACATTAAGGATATTATTTCTAAATATATTGATTTCCAAAAAGAAGTAATAATTAGAAGAACTAAATTTGATCTAAAGAAAAAAGAAGAAAGAGTTCATATTTTAGAGGGTTACAAAATTGCTCTTGATAATATTGATGAAGTTATTAAAATTATTAAAGAAGCAGAAACTGATGTAATTGCAAGAGAAAACTTAATTCAAAGATTTGGATTTGATGAAATTCAAGCAAATGCTATACTAGAATTAAAACTACGTAGATTAACAGGCCTTGAAAGAGATAAGATTGAAAATGAACTTACTGATTTAATTGAACAAATTAAAGAATTAAAAGAAATTTTAGCAAGTGAACAAAAAGTGTTAGATATAATTAAGAAAGAACTTCTTGAAATTAAGGCAAAATATGCTGATGAAAGAAGAACAAGTATTGATATGACAGCTATTGATTATATTGAAGATGAATCATTAATTCCACAAGAAGATATAATTGTTACAATTTCTGATAAGGGATATATTAAGAGATGTGCGTCATCTACATTTAAATCTCAACATCGTGGAGGGGTTGGAATTAAGGGAATGACTACTAATGAAGAAGACTATGTTAAATATTTAGTTAATGCATCAACTCATGATTATATTTTATTCTTTACTGATAAAGGTAAAGTTTATCGTATAAAAGGTTATGAGATTCCTGAATATAGTAGACAAGCTAAGGGACTTCCAATCATAAATCTATTACAAATTGAAAAAGGAGAAAAAATTAATTCAATTATAAGTATCAGTAATGAACATGAAAGTGAGTATTTAATGTTTGCTACTAAGAATGGATTAGTAAAGAAAACTCCAGTAGGGGAATATTCGAACATACGTACGTCGGGTAAAATAGCTATATCATTAAAAGATGATGATGAGTTAATTGATGTAAAAGTTTCCGATGGAAATAATAAAGTGATTTTAGGCTCTACTTCTGGTCGTATGGTTGTATTTAATGAAAACGAGATTCGTCCAATGGGTAGAACTGCTAGTGGAGTTAAAGGAATTAATCTTGATGGCGGATATTCTTGTACAGGAATGGAAGTCGGAAAAGATGATGACAACCTATTAATAGTAACTAAATTAGGATATGGTAAGAAAACTTTAATTAGTGAATATCGTATGACTAAACGTGGAAGCAAAGGAGTTAAAGCTTTAAATGTTACTGATAAAAATGGTGAAATGATAGCTCATAAGATTGTTAACAATAAAAAAGATTTATTGATGATTACTGAATCAGGAATGACGATTAGAATGGGAATTGATCAAATATCTCAATTAGGAAGAGTTACTCAAGGAGTAAAACTTATAAACTTAAAAGATAATCAATATGTTTCAACAATAAGTATTTTAGACAAAGAAGAAACTGAAAATGAAGCGGTAGAAGCTGAATAGTTTCTTCTTTTTTATGCAAAAGTTTTCAACAATTATTTTGAAAGTACAGATTTTTAAAATTTGCATATTATTCTAATTTTATATTTGTTGCATATATGTTTCACGTGAAACATTATTGTTTTTAAAATTAAAATATATTAATAATATTTAAATATATAAAACATTAAATTAAAAATTTATATACTATTTAAATTTAAACAAATAGTAAATTATCACTTTAATTTGCTGACTCTTGTATGGTCAAATTATTATGTTTCACGTGAAACATAATAATTTAAAAATATACTTATTTTTCTTATTTAAATAATATCTAATAAATAAAAATATAATGGCTTTAAATAACATTTTAACTACTTTAATACTTGAATTTTATTAATTAAATTGAATAAATAAAGCAATGTTTCACGTGAAACATTGAATTAAGTAAATAAATAGATAATTTCATTTTAGATTAAAATATTATAGATATAAAAAAATATAAAACTTAAAGCAAACTATGTTTCACGTGAAACATAGTTAATAAAAAATCATAATTAATTCTAATTTATATATGTTATTCTATTTAAAAATGCTATTTTACCATTTATGCATAATTGCTTGTAATGTTTCACGTGAAACATTACTACTTTTTATAAAAATTTAAATTAAAAAAATGAATATCATATTTGAATTTAAAAAAGTATTTAATAACTATTTAAATCCTGATTATATTTGCATATTAAATAAGTATGTTTCACGTGAAACATTGATAATTTAAATTAAATACACAAAATAACAAATTTTTAAAATTTGTACTTTCATTTTATCTTGTTATATTTTTTCTTTTTTGCTATAATTAATTTGCACAACAATTATGTTGGAATCTGGTCAGAGTAGGAATACAGCAGCCATAACAACCTCTAATTGTGTGTGCTTTTTTTATATTTAAATATATGTAAAGTTTTCAACATTTTTTTGGAGGTAACTATGATAGACAAACTTATAAAAGAATCTTTAAAAGCTTTAAAACATGATGATGTGCCAATTGCTGCTTTTATAGTAAAAAATGATAAAATAATTTCTAAAGCTCATAATAGTCGTATGCAAAAACACTTAACAATAAATCATGCGGAAATTATGGCAATAAGTAAGGCAAATAAAAAATTAAAAGATTTTAGATTGTTTGACTGTGATCTTTATGTCACACTTGAACCATGTGATATGTGCATGAATGTTATTAAAGAGGCTAGAATAGAAAACGTTTATTATTTGATACCTAGAAATGAAAATAAAAAAATATATAGCAAAACGAACAAACGTATTATACAAGATGTTGACAATAAATCTCTAAAATATAGGGAATTATTGACACAATTCTTCAAAGATAATTGTAAGAGATAAAACTAATATGATATAATTTGTTTAGGTGAAAGCTTATGGACTACAAGGTATTATACAGAAAATATAGACCAGCTGACTTTAATCATTTAGTTGGGCAAGATTCTATAAAAAAAATATTAGTAAATTCTATTATTAATAACAAAATAGCTCATGCATATATATTTACTGGACCACGAGGTACTGGTAAAACAAGTACAGCAAAAATATTTGCGCGAGCACTAAATTGCTTGAATCCACAAAATGGTATTTCTTGTGGTGAATGTGAAAATTGCAAAAATTTTAATCAAAGTCCTGATATAATTGAACTTGATGCAGCAAGTAACAACAGTGTTGATGATATTAGAAATATAGTTGATTCAGTAAATATTGCACCAACTAATAGCAAATATAAAATATATATAATAGATGAGGTACATATGTTGTCAACAAGTGCTTGGAATGCTTTTTTAAAAACACTTGAGGAACCACCTCATAATGTTATTTTTATATTAGCTACAACGGAAATTCAAAAAGTTCCAATTACTGTTTTATCAAGATGCCAAAGATTTGATTTTCAAAGAATAGATAAGACTGAAATAACAGAACACTTGAAAAAAATTTGCGAAGAAGAAAATATAAAAAGCGAAGATGATGCTTTGGCAGAAATTGCTTTCTTATCAGATGGTTGTATGAGAGATGCATTAAGTATTTTGGATCAACTATCAAAAATAAGTGAAGAAATAAATATAGATGTTTTAAAACAAAATTATGGAACAATAACGAATGATGATATTGAAGAATTATATGTTGCTATTCTTCATAATAATCTAGATGATTTATTAACAAAATTATCAGATATAAAAAAATGTGGTATTGATATTAAGTTATTGCTTGATAAAATGATCGAATACTTTTTGAATAAAGCTATTGCCTTAAAACAAAAAAATGTAAGCAACAATGCTTTTAAACAATTGAAAAAAATAATTAATTCACTTAATGACTTATTAGGAAAACTTAATTCTAACTCAAATGGATTTTTAATGTTGGAGTTAGAGTTGGTATCTTTTATAAATGATGATGAAGTAAATTTAAGCAGTCGTGATATTAATCAAATTATTTCCCGGGAAATAATTTCAAAAGACACTAAAGTTGACGTAAATGAAATGTTAACTGCAAATGATTCTAGTTATTATAAAGTAACGAAAGAATTTATTGATACTAGAATGAACAATACTTTAGTATCAGCAAGTAAAGAAAATAAATTTTCATTTATAGAATCATGGAAAGAATTTTATACATACTTAGACAATAACGATTTAAAAGAATTTAAAACTATTGTTAAAAATTCAATTCCTCAAATTGTATCTAATGATTATGCTTTACTTGTAACAAAAAGTGAAAGCACAAAAATAATTGGAAATAAAAAACTACATGAACTTGAAATTCAGTTTAAAAAAGTTTTAAACAAGGAATATAAATTTTTGTTTTTAAATGAACAAGAGTGGAAAGTATTTTTATCAACATATGATAAAGATAAGAAGTATGAATTAATAGATGAAACCATTTATATAAATAAAGATGATAATTCATGTCAGTTGGCTGAAAGTATATTTGGCTCAAATAATGTAAATATGGAATAGGAGAAAATATTATGAATATGAATAATTTAATGGCACAAGCCCAAAGAATGCAAAAAGAAATAGAAAGAAAACAACAAGAAATTTATTCTACTGAATATACAGGTAGTTCAGAACTAGTTGAAGTTGTATTAAGTGGAGATAAAAAATTAAAAAACGTTAAATTTAAAAATATGGAAAAGTTTGATGTTGAAGATCTAGATATTTTAGAAGATATGATAAAGATAGCTTTCAATGATGCTATTTCTAAAATTGAACGTGATGTTGAATCAAAGCTTGGCGTTTATGGTAAACAACTTGGTGGTTTGATTTAATATGTATCCAAGTAGTTTAAATAATGTAATTGAGTCATTTAAAAAATTACCAGGAGTTGGCGAAAAAAGTGCTGAAAGAAATGCTTTAGCTTTACTTGAATTAAGTGATGAAGATATTGATAACTTTGTAAACGCGATTAAAGAATGCAAAATCAAATTACATAGATGTAAAATTTGTGGACATTTAACTGACCGAGATGAATGTTATATTTGTGCAAATGAACATCGACGTGATGACCTTATATGTGTTGTTGAAGATTATAAAAGTGTATTTATGTTTGAAAAATCTGGGAGCTTTAATGGAAAATATCACGTATTAAATGGACTTATATCTCCAATGGATGGTGTTTATCCAGAAGATATTAATCTATCCAGTCTTGTTAAAAGGTTGGATGGCATTGAAAATGCTGAAGTAATTGTTGCGTTAAAATCTTCTATTGAAGGAAAAACAACAACTTTGTATATTAAGAAAATATTAGAAAATAAAAATGTTAAGATAACTAGATTATCTTATGGAATTCCAATGGGAGTAGAACTTGACTATCTTGATGCACTAACATTGGATCAAGCCCTTTTGGATAGAAAAGAAGTATCATAAAATAAGTATATTAAAATATATTGTAATATGGTGATAACATGAAAATAATAAAAAAATTGTTAAAAAACTTTGTGTTTTCAACAATTACAATTTATAGTTTAAATATTATATTAGTTAAAATAGGTTATTATGTTCCAATCAACTATTTTAGTTTAATTATAACATCAATTTTGGGATTCCCTGGATTGATTATATATGGAATACTTGCCTATAAATTTTATTGGTGATGAATATGAACAAAGAAGCAATTATTGATAATATAGAAAAATCATTCCTTGAGAAAAAAAATTCTCATGCTTTTTTGTTTGAGACAAATAATATAGAAAAGGCATATGATGATATCTTAAATATTTTGAAGGTTATTACTAATCATGAATTTGATAATTTAATTGATAACAATAATTTTCCGGATTTAATTATGGTTGAACCAGATGGTAAAGATATTAAAGTTGTACAAATTGAAAATATATTAGATTCATTTTCAACAACATCAGTTATGGGAAGCTATTCTATATATATAATAAAAAATGCTGAAAAATTAAATATATCAGCTTCAAATAAAATTCTTAAATTTTTGGAAGAACCTGAAAAAAATATTGTTGGTTTTTTCATAACAACTAGTATATCTAAAATGTTACCAACTATTAAAAGTAGATGTGAGATTTTTAAACTTATTTATCCTTATGAAAATTTGCAAGATTTATTAAGTGTTAATGATGAGCAATATCTATTTGTTGATGAAACATTAGATTTAGCGTTTAAACTAAATTCTACTAAAAAGTATGTTTTGATGAATCAAATAAAAAATATAGCTAAAAAAGAAAGAGTTGAGATTGAAACTATACTTGATATATTAAGAAAAGCGTATATAATAAAATATGATTATTTATTAAAACGTCTTACTTGTGATAAAAATATGATTGATAAAATATTAGTAAGTGTTGATACGAATGATATATTAGTTTTAGCTAAAAGAATAAAATTAATTGAACAAATACAAAATGAATTTAAATTTAATTTAAATAAAGAATTGATATTAAACAAAATGATATTGTTATGGGAGTAGATTTATGAAGATATGTGGAGTGAAATTTAAAGATACTGGAAAATTATATTATTTTAAATATGATAATTTGGATTTGAAAAACAGATTAACTGTTGTTGTGGAAACAGAAAAAGGGGAACAATTTGCAAAAGTTTATGAGCTTGACGTTCCGGAAACAAAAAATATTAATATAGAAGAAATGAAACCAGTTATTAGAATATCAACAAAAAAAGATTACAATAATTACCTTACTAATTTAAAAGATGCTAAAATCGCTCTTGATTATGCAAGAGAATGTGTAAAAAAAGCAAATCTTGATATGAAACTTTTAGATGCAACTTATACATTGGATAGAAAACAATTAATGTTTAATTTTATTGCTGATGAAAGAATTGATTTTCGAGATGTTGTCAAAGAGATAGCTGCAAAATATAAAACTCGTATTGAACTTCATCAAATAGGAGTAAGAGATAAATCTAAGGAGATTGGTGGTCTTGGTCAATGCGGAAGACCACTTTGTTGTGCATCATTTTTAAATGGAATCGATACAATTAGTATCAGTATGGCCAAAAATCAAAATATTGCATTAAATCCAAGCAAGATTAATGGAGTTTGTGGAAGACTTCTTTGTTGTCTTGCATATGAGGATGAAGTATATACATGTCATAGAAAACTTTTACCTAAAGTTGGAGAATATGTAGAAACCCCAGATGGAAAAGGAAGAGTTGTTTCAATTGATGTTTTGAACAAAAAATATACCGTTGAAATAAATGGAGATAAATGTGTTTATGAATCAAGCAGAATTAAATGATTTATATGATTATGATATGTATATATATCAAAATAGTAAATATTTTAAGTTTTCGGTAGACTCAGTTTTATTAGCTGAGTTTGTTAGGGTTAGAAAAAATGCTAAAAATGTATTGGATCTATGTTCAGGTAATGCACCAATTCCTTTGATTTTATCCAAAAAATTTGGTGATAGAATAAAGATAGATGCATATGAATTACAACCTGAAATATATGAACTTGGTAAAATGTCTATTGAAAAAAATAATGTAAGAAATATTAATTATTATAATGATGATATAAAAAATATTGATTTTAAAAGGAAATATGATATAGTTACTTGTAATCCTCCTTATTTTATATATCATGATGATAAAGTATTAAATGACAATGAAGTGCTGGCTAAAGCTCGTCATGAGATAAGTACTAATTTGGATGATGTTGTTCACGTTTCAGCTGCATCTTTAAAAAATGGGGGATATTTTTATTTGGTACATACTAGTTCTCGAATTGTGGATATTATTGAATGTTTAAAAAAATATAATTTTGGTATAAAATCTATAGTTCCTATTTATGATAATAGAAATGGAGAATCATCGCTTGTTTTAATTGAAGCACTTTTGAATGGAAAAGATTATGTTAAAATAGAAAGACCGGTATATATTGATGAAAACAAAACATATCAAGGTATTTTTGGGAGGTAAAAAATGAAATTAGTAGTTGGTTTAGGAAATCCAGGAAAAGAATATGAAAATACTCGCCATAATATAGGTTTTATGTCTCTTGATCATTATTTAGGAACTGTAAAATATTCTAAAAAATTTAATGCAGAATACTATGAGACTAATATTGATGGAGAAAAATATATTTTTATTAAACCTTTAAGTTATATGAATTTATCAGGTAAAGTTGTCTATGATTTTGTAAATTTTTATAAATTAGATTTAAGTGATGTGTTAGTTATTCAAGATGATATGGACTTGGAGTTTGGCAAAATAAGAATTAAGATTAACTCTTCAAGTGGTGGACACAATGGAATAAAAGATATTATAAAATATTTAAATTCTACATCTTTTGCTAGAATAAAAGTTGGAATTGCACATAATAGAAATATGGATACTAAAGATTATGTTTTATCAAAATTTTCTAAAGAAGAATTAAATATTTTATCAAATAGTTTTTCAGTTGTTGATAAAATAATTGAAGATTTCAGTAAATTAAGTATTCAAGAATTGATGAGTAAATATAATTAGGAGAAAATATGGATTTTTTGAGTGATATTTTTAAATATAAAAATGGATATCATGTTTGCGGACTTACTGAGGAATTAACTATTCAATATTATTTGAATTATTATAATAAAAAACATGAAAATGTTTTAATAGTTACTAATACTTTGTATGATGCAAACAAAATATATCAAGGTTTAAAAACATATACAGACGATGTCTGTCTTTTTCCAATGGATGATTTTTTAGCCTCAGTTGCTCTTGCAATATCACCTGATTTAAAGGTGCGTCGCCTTGAAACTTTAGAGTATTTAAAAGAACATTCCGGTATAGTTGTTACTAATTTAATGGGATATTTGAGATTTTTACCATCAATTAAGGAATCTACTAATTTTGAACTTCTATTAGAAAAAGGAAAAAATTATGAAAGAGATGAACTCTTATCGTTTTTAGATAAACTAGGATATACACGAGATTCACTTGTAACATCTACTGGAGAGTATGCTGTACGTGGATATATCATAGATATATTTCCAATAGAAAGTGAACATCCAATAAGATTGGAATTTTTTGGAGATGAAATTGATTCTATTAGATTTTTTAATGAAGAGACTCAGCTATCAATAAATGAAGTTTCTAGTTTTAAACTTATGCCATTTTCAGAAGTTTCTACTGACCAACATAATTCTTTATATGAATACATGAATAAGCCGTTTACTTTTTTTGTTGATGAAAATCAAATATTGAATGGCTATAATAAAATTCTTGAAGATATCAAAGATTATAACGAATCAAAGAATACAGATGAAGCATTTATGTATAAATATGATGAAATTATGGTTGATAATTTTATGCGTGTAGAAACAGTTAATAATTATGCCGATAGCATCAGTTATAATTCAAAGCCAATGATAAAATTTAAAGGAAATTATGATTCTCTAAAAGATTATGTACTTGCAACTTATAAAAAAAATACTTTAATTATATATTTAAGTAATGATAGACAAATTAATTCAATTGAATCGTTGTTTGAACATGTTAATATAGGAACTATTATTAATGGAGAGATTAATATTATAAAGAAAAAAGTTAATGAAGGCTTTATAATAAGCAACTATTCAGTAATAAGCGAATATGATATTGATGATGTAAAAGTTGTGAATACCTATAAGAATTCTTATAAATTGGGAAGAAAAATTAAAAGTTTTGATGATTTAAAAGTTGGAGATTATGTAGTACATCAAAGTAATGGAATAGGTATATATGGTGGAATAAAAGCTTTAACTAAAAATGGGATGCAAAGAGATTATATACTAATAAATTATGCAGGTAATGATAAAGTGTATATTCCTGTTGAAAAAATTAATTCGATATATAAATTTTCTGATGCTGATGGAATTAAGCCTAAAATAAATTCATTGAATTCTACAAACTGGGCTAAAACAAAGATGAAAGTAAAGGCTAAGATAAAAGATATATCAGGAGAATTAATAAAATTATATGCAGCAAGAAATAATATAGTTGGAGATGCTTATAAATCCTATCCTGAAGAAGAAGTATTTGATTCTTATTTTCAATATACGGCAACAAGTGATCAAGAAAAATGCATTAAGGAATTAAAACATGATCTTTCTTCCAAGGTTCCAATGGATAGACTTTTATGTGGCGACGTAGGATTCGGTAAAACTGAGGTTGCATTTAGAGGAATGTTTAAAACAGTTATGAATGGACATCAAGTAGCTTATCTTTGTCCAACAACTTTGCTTTCAAGACAACAATACAAAAATGCGTTAGAACGATTTAAAAATTACCCAATTAATATAGCTTTGCTTAATAGGTTTGTATCTGTTAAAGAAACAAATCGTATTATCAAAGGTCTAAAAGAGGGAACTATTGATATTGTTTTTGGTACACATAAACTTCTTAATGATAAAATTGATTATAAAAATCTTGGATTACTTGTTATTGATGAAGAACAAAGATTTGGAGTAACTCATAAAGAAAAAATTAAGGAATTAAAAAATAATGTTAATGTTCTTACTTTATCAGCAACACCAATACCAAGAACTTTAAAAATGGCAATGAGTGGTCTAAGAGATTTATCTATTATTGATACAGCTCCGGTGAATCGTTATCCTGTTCAAACTTATGTTTTGGAAGAAAATGATATTTTAATCAAAGATGCAATTTATAAAGAAATTTCTAGAGATGGACAAGTGTTTATTCTTTATAATAAAGTTAAAAGCATTGAAGATGAACTTACTAAGATAAAAAAATTAGTGCCAGAAGCAAGGGTTGCAATTGCTCATGGTCAAATGGATAAAAATGAACTTGAAAAAGTAGTAAGTGATTATATTGATTATAAATATGATATTTTACTATGTACCACTATTATAGAAACTGGTATTGATATACCAAATGTTAATACTTTAATTATAATAGATGCAGATAATTTTGGACTTTCTCAACTATACCAACTTCGAGGAAGAGTTGGAAGAAGCGATAAAATTGCATATGCTTATTTAATGTATAAACCATCTAGAATTTTAACGGAAACAGCAAAAAAGAGACTTCAATCAATTAAAGATTTTACTGAACTTGGATCTGGTTATAAAATCGCGATGCGAGATTTATCTATAAGAGGAGCTGGAGATTTACTTGGAAGTGAACAAGCAGGCTTTGTTGACTCCGTTGGTCTTGAACTTTATACTCAAATGGTTAATGATGAAATAAAACGCTTAAAAGGTGAAGTAGTTGAAGAGGAAGATGAAACCAATCCACTTATTGAAGTTGAAAATCATATAGATGATACATATGTAAAAGAGGAAAACATAAAAATTGAAATTCATAAAATTATCAATGAAATTAAAGATGAAGAATCTTTATTAAAAGCTAAAGAAGAAATTGAGGATCGTTTTGGTGTTGTTGATGAAAAAATGGAAATTTATATGTATGAAGAATGGTTTGAAAAACTTGCGCGTCTTTTAAATATTACACGAGTAAAACAAACGGAATCTTTAATCGAATTAGAATTGAGCGAGGAAGTTTCTAATAGAATAGAAGGAGATAAATTGTTCTTAATTGCATATAATATAAATCCAAAATTTAGACTTGCTTATAAAATGAAAAAAATTTATATAAGTTTACCAAAAGTTAATTTGGATAAGCATTTTATCTATTATGAAGTTAAACTACTTGATGAAATTCTAAATATGATAAAATAAACTTGAATAAATTATTTTTACGTGATATATTAAAGTCGTTAGACAAAGAAGGAAAGAAGTTATTTGAAGACTTTTATAAGAGAATCTGGTTAGGTGAAAGCAGATAAGTTAGTAAAATAATCGAATGGGTCTGGAGTTTAAATCGTTTAAGTCGCGTTAAGATAAAAGTGTATGATTACATTCATAAAATAGGATGGTACCACGGATATGTTCGTTCCTATGTTATGGATGTTTTTTTTATTGAAAGGGAAATTTATATGGAAAAAGAAAAATATTATATTAGTACAGCAATTGCTTATACATCTGCAAAACCTCATATTGGAAATACTTATGAAATTGTTTTAGCCGATGCCATTGCTAGAAATAAGAGATTAGAGGGTTATGATGTTTATTTCCAAACTGGAACTGATGAACATGGAGAAAAAATTCAAATTAAGTCTACTGAAGCTGGAGTTGAACCTCAAGCATATGTTGATAACGTTGCTGGTGAAATAAAAACTATCTGGGATTTGATGAATACAACATATGATAAATTTGTTAGAACAACTGATAAACATCATGAAGAAGTAGTTCAACATATATTTAAGAAAATGTATGATAAAGGAGATATCTATAAAGGTGAATATAAGGGATTATATTGTATACCATGTGAGTCTTTTTGGACTGAAAGTCAATTAGTTGATGGAAAGTGTCCTGATTGTGGTAGAGATGTTCAAGAAAAATGTGAAGAAGCTTATTTTTTCAAATTATCTAAATATCAAGATAGGTTAGTTGAGTATATTGAAAGTCATCCAAACTTTATTCAACCTGAAGCTAGAAAAAATGAAATGTTAAATAATTTTATTAAGCCTGGTCTTCAAGATTTATGTGTTTCACGTACATCTTTCTCTTGGGGAATTCCTGTAGATTTTGATCCAAAGCATGTTGTTTATGTTTGGTTAGATGCTTTGACTAATTATATTACTAACATTGGATATGATGTTGATAATCAAACAGATGAATTTAAGAAGTTATGGCCAGCTAATTTGCATTTAATTGGTAAAGATATAGTAAGATTTCATACAATTTATTGGCCATGTTTCCTAATGAGTTTAGATTTACCACTTCCAGAAAAAGTATTTGGACATCCTTTTTTAATAATGGCTGATGGTAAGATGAGTAAAAGTAAAGGTAATTTAGTGTACGCTGATGATTTAGTTAACAAATATGGAGTAGATGCCATAAGATACTTTTTCTTACATGAAATTCCTTTTGCAAGTGATGGGGTTTTCTCTGAAGATTTACTTGTTGAAAGAATTAATGGTGATCTTGCTAATATTTTAGGAAATCTTGTTAATAGAACTATTTCAATGTCTCATAAATACTTTGATGGCGTAGTTGAAAATACACGTGTTTCTGAAGATGTTGATGCTACTTTAATAGAAAAAATTGAAGCTTTACCTAACTTATTTAAGAAAAAAATGGATGAATTAAGAATAGCTGACGCTATCGACGAAGTACTTAATTGTCTAAGAGCAACTAATAAATATATTGATGATACAACACCTTGGGTTTTAGCTAAGGATGAAACAAAACAAGATAGATTAAAAACAGTGTTATATAATCTTATTGAATCAATAAGAATTTGTACTGTTTATCTTCAATCTTTTATTCCTGAAACAACTGAAAAAATATTTAATCAAATTAATACTGATCTAACTTCTTATGAATCAACCAAAGAATTCGGTCAATTTAAATCTGGTACAGTATTAAATAAGCCAGAAATATTATTTGCAAGAATAGAAAAGGAAAGTGAGTAATCACTTTCTTATTTATTGGAGGTCATTTTATGCATTTTACGGATACTCATGCACATATTTTTAATGAATATTTTGACGATTTTAATGAAATTATAGAATCTGCAAAAAATAGTAATGTGGATACAATTTTAAATGCGGCTACAAGTCTAAAAAATATACCGGAGGTTTTAAAAACTTCTGAAGAATATGAAAATATATATGCTTGTATTGGAATACATCCCGAAGATATGGATGATGATTATAAAAAACTCGAAAAAATTATTGAAGACAATATCAATAATAAAAAGTTGGTTGCAATTGGAGAAATCGGTCTTGATTATTATTATACAAAAGAAAATCGTGATAAGCAGATTGAGGTTTTTGAATTTCAACTAGCTTTAGCTGAAAAGTATAACTTGCCAGTAGTTGTTCATTCTAGAGAATCGACATTAGATACAATTGAATCTATTAAAAAATTTAAAGTGCGTGGAGTAATTCATTGCTTTAGTGGTAGTCTTGAAACAGCTAACATATTTATGAAATTAGGTTTCTATTTTGGTGTAGGTGGAGTTATGACTTTTAAAAATTCTAAAATTGATCAAGTTATAAAAAATATTCCTTTGGATAGAATAGTTTTAGAAACTGATTCACCCTATTTAACACCAGAACCTTTTAGAAAATATTCTAATGAACCAAAATATATAAAAACTATTGCCGAATATTTAGCTAATCTAAAGGGAGTGAGCATAGAGGAAGTATCTTCTATAACCGAAAAAAATGTACAAGAACTTTATAAAATAAAAAAGTAATATAAAATTTGTGTAAAGTGTTTACTTATATATTGATTTTTGCTAAAATGAGTATATAAGGTGGTTATATGATTAAGAATAGTAACAAATTTATTAAAGCAACTAAAATCATATTGATTATTTGTTCAGTATTTGTAATACAAAAAGTGAACATGGTTAATTTAAATGATAAAATAACAAATGAAAATTTAAATAAAACGATTGATTTAACAGCAATGGCATATAAACTAAATGAAATTCAATTGAAAGATAAATATTATCCTCTTGATACATTTACTGGTGATTTAACAGGATATGGAGCTAATTGCCCACTTTGTAGTGGTAAACTTGGGTGTACTGGACAAGATGTATCAGATGGAACAACTATATATAATGATGCTGATTATGGCAATGTTAGAATTGTTGCATCAAGTAAGAATTTAAAATGTGGTTCAATTGTAACATTTGATGCTGATTATGTTTCTGGAGAAAAAGTTGTAGCAATAGTTCTTGATCGTGGTGTTCTAGGAACAGATTTGGATTTACTTGTTGAATCTGAAGATTTTGCTTCTAAGAACGTCGGTAGACACAAAATTAGTTATGATGTTTTAAGAAATGGATGGGAAAGATAATTACTTTCCTTTCTTTTTATGGTAAACTTATGACGTGGTGATTTTATGGAAAAACACGTGTTTAAGAAAAAATTTGGTCAAAATTTTATAAATGATAAATTTATTATTAATAATATTACATCTTCAATTAATCCTACAGAAGATGATCTAATAATAGAAATTGGTCCAGGAAGTGGAGCACTTACTAAAAATTTGGTTAAGTATAATTCAAATTTGATTTGCTATGAAGTAGATAAAGATTTAGAAACTACTTTAAATCAAATAAAAAATGATAAGACTCAAATAATTTTTGATGATTTTCTAAAAAGGGTTATTCAAAGTGACATAAGTAAAATCGATTATAAGAATCTATATATTATAGGAAATTTGCCTTATTATATAACAACACCAATAATTTTATCGATTATTGAATCAAGAGTGGATGTTAAAGAAATGGTGTTTATGGTGCAAAAAGAGGTGGCAGAAAGATTTTCTGCTAAACCAGGATCAAAAGAATATGGATCAATAAGTGTACTTTTAAATTATTATTTTGATATTAAGAAATTATTTGATGTTTCTAGAACTAAATTTTATCCAATTCCGAATGTAGACTCAAGTGTTATAAAACTTGTTAAAAAAGATAATATACTACCTGTTAACTTTGAAAAATTTAATAAACTTGTTAAGGATTCTTTTCAATATAAAAGAAAAAATATTAGAAATAACTTAAAATCTTATGATTTAAACAAAGTTGAAAGTGTATTAACTAAGTATGGCTACTCACTTTCTTCTAGGTCTGAAGAATTATCATATGAAATATTTGTTGAACTTGCTAATACTATATAGCAAGTTTTTTTAACTAAATTGATAGTTTTTCATATACTATATTGGGTGATTTTTATGGAAATCCAAATAGGAGATGCTGTTACGAGAACTAGTCATAACAACGATGTTATATTTAAAGTAATAAAAATTGAAGGGAATATTGCTTATCTTAAGGGTATGGATGTTAGATTATATGCTGATTCTCCTTTAGAAGATTTAGTTAAAACGGAACATAGAGAAGAAAAAATGCCTGAAGTAAATATTTTGACAGGTGACAGGGACGAATATTTTTATCTCCCTGGTAAAATTTTACATATAGATGGCGATCAAGATTATCTTGATAAATCTTTAGCTTTTTATAAATCTGCTGGAGTATTAGCAATTGGTAAAAGAATTCCTGAGTCTGAAGTTCCGCAAAAAATTGATAGCCTTTTAAAAGAAATAAAACCGGATATTTTAGTAATAACTGGACATGACGCGTTTTATGGAAAACTTGCAAATTCAGGTGACATATCTAAATATAAAAATTCCAAATATTTTATGAAATCAGTTTTAAAGGCTCGTGATTATGAAAAAAGTCATGAAAAACTTGTGATAATTGCTGGAGCATGCCAAAGCGATTATGAAGACATAATTAAAAGTGGAGCTAATTTTGCTAGCAGTCCTAAAAGAGTAAATATTCATGCATTAGATCCGGCAATAATTGCTGTCAATATTGCACTAACGGATAAAAATAAAAGACTTGATATAAAGGAACTTTTGAACAAAACTAAATATGGAAAAAATGGCATTGGTGGTCTTGTTGGTAATGGAATGATGTATGTAGGTTATCCTAGATAAAATTGTTGCTTTTTTTCAATTTATGTATTAAAATTAAACTATAATAGAGAGGTGAAACAGGATGGAAATTACAAATGTACGTGTACGTGTAGTTGAAAAAGAAAATTCTAAAATGAGAGGATTCGCATCTGTTACTATAGATAATCAATTTGTAGTACATGATATTAGAATTCTTGAAGGAGATAATGGTCTTTTCTTAGCTATGCCAAGTAAACAAACTGGTGTTGGAGAATATAGAGATATAGCTCATCCAATTAATCAAGAAGCAAGACAAATGTTTACTGATGCTATCTTAAAAGAATACGAAGAAGAACTTAAGAGAGTTAAATCAGAAAATTAATTCACAATTTTGTGAATTTTTTTTTGCAATAAAAATATATTTTATTAGGAGGATAATAATGGAAAATAATAATAGTTTAAATCATGTAGTAAAAATTGTAGAAAGAAAAAATATAATTATAAGTGGTATAAAGAAAATTGTGAGTTTTGATGATAAACAGTTCTTGCTTGAAAGTAATATGGGAAATATATTTATTAAGGGTAGTAATCTTGAAATGATAAAATTAGATACGATTGATGGAAATGTCTCAATAAAAGGTACAATAGATTCTTTTGTATATGCTGAAGATAAAAAAGTAGGAGATTCTATTATTACTAAGCTATTTAAATGAATCAATTAATTTATATATTATTAATAATATTTATTTCTATTATGGCTTCTTTAATTTATCAATTATTCATTAATCGAAATAAAATATTAAAATTTTCTTTAGCAATTTTCTTTATTATTGCTTTAGTATATTTTTGTTATAAATATAACTATTTTATATTTAACTTTTATGTATGTTTATCAATTTTTATTGGTACTTACACTGGATATATTGTAAAAAATCGTGTAAAGAGAGTATTATTCAATAAAAAAAGTAATGCTTAAAATGATTATTTGCTATATTATAATTAGTAGGAGGAATTGCCATGAATAAATATAAAATGAGACTATGTTTATATGCGACTACATTTGTTTTATTAGTTGGTTTGATGACCTTATCTTGTTTTAATACATGGCAAAAAATATATAATAATAAAAAGGAAAAAGAAAGACTTGAGTCTGTTTATACTTCTTTATTAAATGATGAGGCGAATTTAGAAGATGATGTAAAAAAATTACAAGATCCTGAGTATGTAGCTAAGTATGCTAGAGAAAAATATTTGTATACAAAAGAAGGAGAATATGTCATTGATTTAAGTGACTTAGGAAAATAATTTGAATAATACCATGTTATGTGGTATTATTTAGTTACTTGGGGCCGTAATTTGGTTTCGACAGATTATGGTTTTGATTTAGTTGCAGGTAGTAGCTATGCTTTAAATAGCAACAATTTAAAATTAACTGACAAAGGTTTTAATTTTTCTCCAGTATTTGCTTAAAATTTAGCAAGGAGGCTGGTATTTTAATCATCCATAGTTAAAATATTGGTTCATATATGTGGTTTATATTTGCGTTAGTTCTTATATGACGTAGATGAATAATTCATAAGATAGTAAGTATTAGTTTGTTAGATGCTTTTGTACTTATGAAACTTTATTTCTAACTAAACCTGTAGACACTACTTTGAAAGTAATTTGGACGGGAGTTCAAATCTCCCCGGCTCCACCAAAGGGAAATCTGGTTGGACATATGTTCAACGTTTAATAAATGTCAATTCTATAAGTGGAATTGATTTTTTTGTTTGTTTATATAGCGAGAAATTTATGATAAGAGTAATAACGTTAGAAATTGATAATTTTAATTATAATATTGATCTTGAGATGTAAATGAATATGTAAATATTAAATATAATGTAAAATTTAATGATATAATAGTGTTATAAGGTTGTGATAAATATGAATATTGAATTTTATGATTTTGAGAACAATGATTTTGTTTTAATACTTGATGAAGAATCTGCAACTCCTATTGAAAAAAAGACTAATTACATTGAAATATTAGATAATAATATAAAGTGTGTAATAGGCGGAAATAATTATAATATAAATGATAATAATTTATTAAGAATAAAAGAATACATAAATAATAATATAAACGAATTAGTGCATTTTAGTATGTTAGAAACTAATGAATATTTGAAGGAAAATATGCTTTTTGGAGGTGGAACTAGTTTATATATTAAAGTTGGATTATTAAATTTAAGTATAAATGGTTCTATTAATGCAGAAATAAAGAATTTTTGTGATAATTTCATTTCTAATATAAAAAATATAATTATGAATTGATGAAAAATAAAAAGAGAAATATGAAAAGCAATGGTGATGATAGTAAAACTATTGAAGATATAAAGAAATATTTAGAAAAATGTAAAATTTAATATAAATATAAAGAATATAAAGAAAATCAGATAGATGATTATATTATGAAAGCATGGCTATAGAGAAGGTGAGATAATGGCATTAGATATGCGAGGATCTAAAAAAAGTTTAGATTCTAATCCTAGTAAAAATAATGTGGATATTGATTTACAATGGATTAAAGATAATGAAGTGTTCGAAAAATCCAGAATCAATAAAGCTCAATATGATACTTCAAGTTATGATTCTATGATTACCGAATTAGATAAAATTAATAATTCACTTTCAAGACAGGACATAAGAAAAATGGAAGAAGAGTTATTAGCAGTAATTCATGATGCATCTAATAATAATGCTATAAGTTTTGCAAATGAAAGATTAATAGAGTTGAAAAATAAATATGGAGATTTTTTTGATCATATGACTCCACCTGTTTCATCATTATCTTATGGTCAACAAAATATAGATCTTAATACAAGAGAAATAGCAGGAATTATAGGACATTCCAACTTCGAAGATGGAAGATATTTGACTCAATTAATAAGTGATGATTTACTAGATTCTTTTGCTATATTTTTTAATGCTAAAAATGTTGATAAAGAAATAAAAGATGATGTGGCTAGCAAATTATCTGAAGAAAATAGAAAAAATATTTTATTACATTTATTAAAATTATTTAATAAAGAAAATTCTTGGTATAAGCCTAAACATAATAATATACCTTTTAATGAAGGAAGTTTTTTAGATGGTGTAGGGTCAATATTATTAGGTTCATCTAAAATTCAAAATAAGTATGATATTGCTACTTTAATTACTTTTATGGATTCATGTGAATACTTTAAAATGGATAATTTACCAGAATTAGTTGTTTATTATAAAAGATTACTTTCACAACCTAATTATTTAGAAGCTTATGATAAGTTCTTTAATGAACTAGATCAAGATATGATTAATAACATAACTTCTAATCAAACAAAACATTCTTTTGAAATTAATGCTGATATTAAAAATTTTGTTTTGAAGGATATGCCTAGCGATTTAACTAAATTGGAAAAAGCAATTTATATATATTCTAAATTATGTAAAATTTTAGATTATGATATGGAGTATTATAATGATAATGCAAATAAAAAATTTATTGCCGAAGAAAGTATTTCTGATGTAGATTTATCTAATAATAATGTTGTTTGTTATACTTTCTCATATATTTATTCAGGATTATTAAGGGAAATTGGAATAGATCAAATTAAAGAAGCAAAAATTAATAAAGGTGAGTTTGTTAATAAACATGCATCTGTTGAATTCGTAGTAGATAATATTGTTATAATGGCTGATTCTACTCATGCAGGTGCTGAAATAGGTGATTTAACTACACTAAAAGTAGAAAATAAAATTAATGGATTAAGATGTTCTCAATTTAACATAGAAAAACAAAATAAAGTGAATCAAGCTAAAAAGAAAGTTGAAATGATATTAGAAAAAGAAAAAACAGATGAAGAAACTAATTATTTCTTACCTAGTCAAGAGAGGTTAGATAGTATGACTTCAATAGATAAATATATATTATTTAATGATTTAGTTGCTGCTACTCCTTTAACTGGAGTTTCATTACTTGGATATATTCAAGTTTTAAAAGATAGATTAAATTTGTATATAATTACTAAAGTTGAAAAGGATTTAGATCAAAATGATTTAATAATAAATATAAAAATGAAGCCATTAGGAGTAGAAAAAACATATTTTGAAAACGCGGCTATATCATATAAAATAAATGCAAGAAATAAAGAAATAATATATAATGGTTCAAATTTTGTTAATAGACTCTCTAACAATTCTGTGCCAAGTAGTAGAAGACAATTATAAAAAACATTTGATTATTAAAATAATGTGCTATAATAAATTAAGGAGGTTTTATTATGACTAGAAAAGAAAAAATAGAAAGTTTGAAAAAAATAATAAACGATTTAGAAACTTCAATGAAACGTCAACCTACTACAGAAGATCAATTTAGAGATTTAGATAGAAAAGAAAAAATGTTGAAAGAAACAAAAAGAGAACTAAGATCTTTATTGTATACTGATGAAGAAATCAAATATCAAAACAGAAGAAATATTATAAATTCAAATCCTGAAGTTATTCATCAACTTGAGATATCCACAAAATACCCACCAACTAATGCTGAAAAAGCAAGGGATTATGAGAGAAAGATTAACCTTTTAAATGAATATAGAAAAGAAATGTCCGATGCAATGGAGACAATAGATTCAGATTATTTTATAAGACCATTGAAAATTATTGTTGAAGAATTGGATTCGGACTATTGTTTTGCTTCTTTTGTTTACGGATCAGATGCTCAAAAAAGGGCTGTTAAGCAAATGATTGAATTAAGATTAATTGATGAATATGGTCCTAATTCCGAAGTACAAAATGATGGAAAAGGTTATATAACAACTAAATTGAAAAATGAAGACGAAGTTGCAAGTGTTAAAATACCAAAAGTTGTTTCATTTTCGGTATTAAACGAGTTGATTTCAATTCCAAGTGCTAAAATGCAAATTGGTAAAAAAGAAATGATGTTTGAAGTAAATTACAATGATATGCGAGAAGAATTAGGAATGGTTAATCCGTTAAAAGCAAATTTGGAAGTTTATGGCAAAAAAGAGGATGGATCCATTGATTGGGTAATTTCATTTGTTTATGATAGTAAGAGTCAAGTTGATGAATTGTATTATGACTTTGAACATAGATACATCCCAGATTTAGGTGCACATTCTTTGGTCAATACTGAATACGGAGATTATATTAAACCTTCATTGGCCGAAAAATCATTTTATGGCTCAAAGCAAATAGCAAATGTGATAGTTCCAGATTTTCTATTGCATATTATGGCAAAACATTTAATTAATGATAATAAGGTCTCATTAAATGTTGGGGGTCAAATATTTGAAGGGGAATATGATAATAATTCTTTTATAAAATCTTTAGATTCATTAATTAGTGATATGCCTAAATTATAGTTATGAAATCTGAAATAATTTTTTTGTTGTCGCACCGTTATGGTGCGTTTTTGTTTTATAATAAAAAAATCTAATCAGTTAGTAAATTAGTAAAAGGTTATGAGTTGTCAATATAGAAAATGATTTTTTTAATAATTAAAATCTAAAAGTGGTGTAAAAAAAACAAATAGAAATTTCATTTTTATTTTGAATTTTCTTTATCACTCTATAAATTTTAGAGTAATTTCTATTATTATAAATGCCATAATTTTATTGAGATGAGAAAATGAGTATTGGAGACAAATTATGTAAATTGAGGAAAAGAAAAGGCTCTACTCAACTTGATTTAGCAAACAAGTTATTTATTCCTGATAAAGTTATTTCAAGTTGGAAACGAAATAGAACTGAGCCAAGTTTAGAAATATTGGTTAAAATTGCTAAAATACTTGATTATAGCATTGGATATTTGGTTTATTATGATAATTCAAAAACTGATGTAGAAACTGAAATACAAATAACAAAAGATGAATATGGTGCTTTGTCAAACTTTATGAAACAGAATGCAAAATTTATTAAGGAAAGTAATCAAATTGATACTTATTACCAACAGCATATCGAAAAATTTTAAATGATAAGGAAATTAATGAATGGTTAAGAATAGGTTAATGTGGAATTAAAAAGATATTAAATTGTAAAAATTGGCATGATAATATGTATTGTGATGAATATGAAGTTGAAATTGATAATAAAGAAAATTCAGATAGAATATTTAATGATTTAAGTTTAGAGCAAATTGCGGTTGTAGATAAAACGCGTGTTAAATATCTTTATTTGGTAAATATGAAATCTTTTTAGTCTTTGTTAATTAGTTATTTTATTGATATTGAAGTAAAAAATACGCCAAAATAGTTTGGATTATATTGATAAAATGTTATATACATATTATTATTTATGGATATAATTTATTTTAAAATTACAAGTCAAAACCTACTTCAAACAAGAAGTAGGTTTTTTTATCGCCTTCTTAGACCATATCTAAGTAGGTTTAGTAATCTTATATTTTCTAAATCAATATCATCTTGATGAAAATGTTGACCCCTTTTTCTTAATTCATCTGTGATATTGTGTATGCTGCTTTCTTCTATATCCCAAACGGGTTCATTAGAAAAGCTACTTTTTTGTTCGTTATATTTTTTATGTTCATGATAGTTTTCATCTTTAATCATTTGAGTTCCGGCAAGTGTTGTTAATCTTAAAACATCAAATTCCCCAGCAAAATCACCAATATAATCAATAATTTGTAATTGTTGAATCATAATGTTTTTTCCTTTTAGTGCTTGAATTATTTCTTCTGGACTACTATAGTATGTACCAAGATATCCGTATATTCTTGTTAGACCATCTGAAACTTTATCCATGCCAACAACTTGTTTACTTTTTTCTTCCAATTCTTGTAAAGCACTCGTAATTTTGTAAGTATCACTTAATTTTTCGATTGATTCATTTAAATAATTTTTAAATAATTTGTTTTGCATGTTATTGCCTTTCTTTCTTTTTATTATATCATATCATTTATATTATATAAATTAAAAAATGAAATTATGCTATAATATTATTAGGAGGCAAAACTATGTATGACATTATAATTATTGGTGCAGGTCCTGCCGGCATGTCAGCAGCTATTTATGCAGCTCGTGCTATGAAGAATGTATTAATTCTTGAAAAAAATGTATATGGTGGTCAAATAATTAATTCAAGTGTTGTAGAAAATTACCCAGGAATAAGCAAGACATCTGGTTATGAATTTGCAAACAAATTATATAATCAAATAAAAGATCTTGGAGTAGAAGTAAAGTTTGAAGAAGTAATTCAAATAATTGATGCAAATACGCTTAAAACTAATAAAGATGTTTATAGAACAAAAACTATTATAATTGCTAATGGTCTTATACAAAGAAAACTTGGATTATATGGTGAAAATGAATTGATTGGTAAAGGAATTTCCTACTGTGCTACATGTGATGGAAGTTTTTATAAAAATAAAGATGTTGCTGTTTTAGGGTCAGGTGCAACAGCAGTTGAGGATGCGCTGTATCTAGCAAATATTGTAAAAAAAGTTTTTTTAATAAATAGAAGCGATAGTTTTAAATGTGATGCTACTATGTTGGATAAACTTGAAGGAACTGAAAATATAAAAATAATTTACAATAACTCAATTTCTAAATTAAATGGTGAAAGTAAATTAACTAGTATAGAACTTACTAATCATGATTTGCTGGATGTTGAAGGATTATTTATTGCAATTGGTTATATGCCAAATAATCTAATCTTTAAGAATTTTGTAGATATATCTTCTAATGGCTTTATTGAGTCAGATGATACGTCAACTAAAACAAACAATATATTTGTGGCTGGAGACACAAGAAATAAAAGTTTTAGACAACTTATTACAGCTGCAAGTGATGGTGCAATTGCTGCCAGTAAAGCTATAAATTTTTTAAATAATAAATAGATTGTTATTTTCTTTTGTCTATTATAAAATATAGGTAGTTGGAAGTGAAATTATGAAAAAAGGATTTATTATACTTTTTACTGCTATAATACTTCTAATATTTATTCTTTTATTTACTGAGTATAAAAAATATGGGATAAAAGAAGTTACAGCAGATAATATAAGTAAAGTTATTACAAAGCATGATTATGTTTTAATTAGTTATGGAAAACCATCAAAAAGTTTTAAAACCATGGCAAAAAACTTTAAAAAGGTATACCGTGTAAATACTTATTATACATATCTCACAAAAAGTAAAATCGAAGAAACTTTATCTATTATTTTAGATGATAAAACTCAATTGCTGTTTGTAGATGGTACTTATAAAGCCTCAATTAACGAGAATAGTTATGATAATTATGTTGATTTCTTTGAAGAGAATATTTATAACAAAATACTAGAGAAAGATCGTTATTATAAGGTTGCAAAGAATGCTAAAGAATATATAGATTTAGTCAAGTCAAAAAAATATACGGTTGCAGTAATTGGTTATGCAGGTTGTTCTTATTGCAATTTATATTTACCAGTTATCAATAAAGTAGCTAAAGAGAATAATTTACCAATATATTATTTTGATTCAGATAATTATGATGAAACTGAATTTCAAAAAGTTATAAATCTTGATTTTGAAATTCCTGCAAAATGTAATACTAAAGGAGAGGTTAAAACGATGACTCAAGGATTTGCTAAACCTATGACTTTGATTACTAAAAATGGTAAGTTAGTTGATTGTATAAAGGGGTATGTTAAAGAAGAAAAATTGATGGATACACTTGGTAAATATAAACTAGTGAAGAAGGGAAGTACTGAAAATGAAGCAAAGTAGTTATGAATTATTAAAAAAATTTACAAATAAATTTTCTGGTTCTGTAGCATGGAGGGTAAAAAAGCATTGTAAAATTATTGACATGCATTTAAATCCAAATGAGACAATTAATTTTATTTTTGCTGGTCAGTTGGATATTAAACCATTAAGCCTATTTAATACTGGAGTAATAGCTGTTACAAGTGAGAGATTAATAATAGCTCAAAAGAAATTAATTGTTGGATATAAATTTTCATCAATTACACCTGACTTATATAACGATTTAACTGTAAAATCTGGTATTATTTGGGGAACAATTATGATAGATACTGTTAGAGAGCAAGTATATATATCTGATTTAGATAAAGAAGCTTTACCCGAGATTGAAACTGAAATAACGATGTTTATGCAAGAAGCAAAGAAAAAGTATGCTAAAAAGAAAGATGAATAATCTTCCTTTTTTGAAGGTGAATATGAAGAAGAATGTTGTATTTCTAATTTTTTTAGTTATATTATTTGGTACGTATTTTTTAGTGGTTAATAAGAAAAAAAATTATGAACTAGAATATGTAATCAATACGTATACAATAAAGGAAGTATACGATAAAACTTATAATAGTTATTATATAAATGTTTATAATAATTTAAATAATTATTCTTTTGTTTCTTCTAAGAAATATAGTAATAAAAGACATATAATTGATAATATCGATGTAAAAGAAACTGATGGTACAACTTGTGTTAAACCAATGAGTAAATATTTAACTTTTTCTTATGTGTGTAGTGATGATAACAATTATTTTGTTGAAAACAAAGATGTTGTTGACACTGGTTCTAAAGAAAACTATGATAATTATTCAGTTTATAATAAATCAAATAAATACTATGTATGGGATGGCTACGGAATAAAAAATGTTTTGTCAAGAAAAGAAATTCATTTTTTAGATAAAGAACATTATGATAATAGTTTAAGTTTTAATTATAATGAGTTTATTTTATTTGCTGATTATGATGCAGGTAGATCTTTCAGTGACTTTTACTATGTTGATATAGAAAAAGAAACGAGTGAAAAGATTGAATCTCAATATGATATATCATTTGACTCATACTTTTTAGGCTATTATAAAAATAAAGTTTATTTATTTGATAAGAAAAATATGGTTGAATATTTTATTGATTTAAAAAAGAAAAAAGTAATAAAAGTTAGTAAAAAGGAAATAGGTAAATATTATGATGGTACTTTAAAGGATATTGCTTTATCAAAATTAAAATATACAAACATGTATTTTGATTATAAAAACATAGTAAATTATGTAGTAGATAATAATAAACTTTATAAATATTATAATAATTCTAAAGAAAAGATGATGTTAACGAATATTGATGTAAAATCAATTATTTCTTGTAATGATGAAAAAGTATATTATTTAAGTAATGATTCTTTATATAGTTATGACGAACAAAATGGAAATGTTTTATTGCTATCCAATTTTGATTGGAAATTTAATTATTTAAATCGTATATTCATATTTTAATAACACCTTTTTCTTATAATACATATTCTATATTAGGAGTGATTTTATGTATTATAGGGAGCCAACAAAAGACACTTATTTTGAATATTATACAATTAAAACAGGTGATAGTCTTTATAAAATAGCTAAAACGTATAATATTAATCCTAATTTACTTGCAAGTATGAATGGATTTGATATTAATGATTATATTTATCCAGGTCAAGTACTTTTAATACCTAATCAAAACTATAGTTATTATATTACAAAATCTGGTGATACTTTAGACACAGTTTTGAATACTTTAAATGTTGACATTTCAAAATTGTTGAAAGAGAATAAAAATGTCTTTTTAATGGATGGTCAAATGTTAGTTAAGAAAAAGAATTAATATACTCGATATATTTTTTCTTTTTTTTATGCTATAATTTTTTATAGAATAGGAGGGTTAGTATGGTATTAAGAAAGCCTTATGCATTTTTGATTAAACATTTTAAATTAATTCATATAATTATATTGTTTTGTATATCTATAGCTTTATTTAATTTGAATGATATTTCTACTCTTTTTAGGACTTTGCAGCGTACAAGTACATATGTGTATGCTGGTGCGGATATTTATATCAATCATGGAATTTATGTATTTTTAATTATAGCTTTAGTTTTATCGGCAATTGTTTATTATTTGTTTAAAATAAAGAAAAAACCTAATAAATTATATTTATTTTTGCTTATTTATTTAATTGCAACTATTTGTTGTTATGCATATATTTTTAGAACCTTAAAGATTGTGATGGATACGGCTTTAAGCAGTGATACTATTATACTTATAAAAGATTTAACCCTTTTATTATCTTTACCTGGATATGTTTTTGTTCTTATTTGTTTAATTAGAGGTATTGGGTTTAATATTAAAAAATTTAACTTTAGTAAAGATTTGGATGATCTTCAAATAAGTGATAAGGATAGAGAAGAATTTGAATTTACATTAGGTCAAAATAATTATAAATATATGAGAACTTTAAGAAGAAGTATCCGCGAATTCAAATATTATATTTTGGAAAACAAATTTGCTATTTCACTTACTACTATAGTAGTTGTTATTATACTTGGTGTAGTTGGATTTAATTATTATAAAAATTATATTAGAGGTCTTCAAGAGACTGAAAGTGCGATTGTTGATAATATTACTTATACTGTATTGGACTCTTATGTAACAAAATATGATTTTAATGGTGATCGAATAAAAGAAGGATATAAATATGTGGTTGTTAATTTATCTTTGTATAATTCTTCATTAAAGGCAAAAACTTTAAATTTAAGAAAAATCGTACTTGCAAACGGGAAACTTATTTATAGAACAACTAATTTTGTTAATAATAAGTTTTATGATTTAGGTAAACCATATATTGAAAAACAAGTGTTACCTGCAGGTTCTAAAAGTGAAGCTACAGTTGCTTTTGAAGTACCAGAAAAATTAAATGATGCTTACACATTAAAGGTTCAATATAGTTTAAGCGGAATGTTTAATAATGTATCTCTAGATTATAAAAATTTTATGGTTAATGTTAAGAGTATAGATAAAGATGAAAATGTTGTCAATCATAATTTAAATGAAAATATTATTGTTAATCCAGTAGATAAAAACTATTTGAAATTTAATATTAAGTCATACTTAATAAAGGATAGCTATAGCAGTAAATATGTTAAATGTAAATCAGTAAATACTTGTTATTTATTATCAAATGTTATTAGTTCTAATTCCAATAATTCTATGTTTTCTAATAAAACTATGATTATACTAGATTATGATGCTTTTATAGATAATGAAGCTAACTATTATAGTAATTTAAGAACAGTTAATAATATTTTTGGAAATTATATGACAATTGTATACAAAATAGGAAATAAAATTAAAAGTGAAAAAGCTATAATGTTAGATAGTAATGATATTGATAATAAACTTTTTATTTCAGTTGATAGGGATATTACTTCAGCAGATGAAATATATTTACAGTTTGATTTTAGAAACGATAGACATATTGTTAATTTAAAGTAGGTTACAAATTATATAGTTAATATAACTAATATGAAGTAATGGCGATAGCATGAGCGTAGCTTTAACAATCCAATTGTTTTTAAAAAATAAGTATATTATTACTTGTTATTGGTATTATATTAATATGATGACTTTTATAGTCGTCTTTTTTTATATTGTCTATTTAAAGGTTTTTTTATTTGCCTCATCTTTTATTGATTAAAAGTATAAATAAAGTAATTTTTAGAAACAAAAAAAGTATCAATTCCACTACTGAAATTGATACTTTTCTATATTAAGTTTGAATAGTTAATTCAAGCGATTTTTCTTTTGGAGGGCCTAGTCGGATTTGAACCAACGATCAGGGAGTTGCAGTCCCATGCCTTACCACTTGGCTATAGACCCAAAAATTAATTACAAACATAATATTACACTATAGAAATTACTTTGTCAATTGTTTTACTAGTAAATTATATTTAACAATTTTATCTTTATGCTAAATTTAATGCTTCTAAAATTGACAAATATTAGGCCTTACATTATAATTTTAAACAGGAGGTCGCCTATGAAAAGTTGTGTAGTAATTTATAATCCCAATAGTGGACATACACTTAGAAAATCAATGATACCCATTTATAAAGAATTAATAGAAAAACATGGATATTCAGTTAAATTTATTGCTACACAATATAAAGGTCACGCAAAGGAAATTGTAAGCCATATTGGTTATGTGGATCTTGTGATTTCTATGGGTGGAGATGGAACTTTTAATGAAATTGTTTTTGGAAATTTTCAAAGAAAACAAAGATTAATTTTAGCACATATTCCAGTTGGAACGACTAATGATGTTGGAGTTATGTTTGGCTATGGAAAGGATATTGAAAAGAATATTCATTTATGTTTAACAGGTGAAGTTATGGATTTGGATATTCCATTAATTAATAATAGACCATTCGTATATGTAGCTGGGTTTGGTAAATTTTTGGATATTCCATATGAAACTCCGCGAAGTTTAAAAAAGAAATATGGTCATTTGGCATACTTAATTGCTGGTGTTAAAGATTTCTTCAGAGTGACTAAAAACTATAAATTAACTTATACTATAGATGGAGTTGAGAAGAAAGGTTTATATTCTTTTATTCTTATTTCATCAGCAAATAGAATCGCTGGTTTTAATAATTTTTATAAAGATGTAAAGTTGGACGATGATTTATTTGAGGTTTTATTTTGTACATATACTAGACGCTTAGATATAATAAAAGCTTTTGGAATGCTAAGAGCAACTGGACCTAATAATGTATCTGGTTTAGAATTTCACAGGACATCTAATATTAAAATAACTTTTGACCAACATCAAAAAAAGGCTTGGTGTGTAGATGGTGAAAAGTTAGAGATTAGAACAAAAACTTATGAAATAAAAAATGAAAGAAATGTCAAAATTCTAATGCCAAAAAAGAATATTGATAAATTATTTATACAAGAAAAAAGTAATTAGATTTTAATTACTTTTTTTGTTAATAGTAAAATTCCTATAGAAATGATTGAAATGATTAATCCAAGTTTTTGTAATGGTGGAGTATAAACTATTTTTATTTTATGTTTTCCTTTGCCTGCTTTAAACATCAGTAACGAATCTGCAAACTTTTCAGTTTTTACTTCTTTACCATCAACCAGTACTTTCCATCCTTCATCATATGGAATGGATGTATAAATCATCATATTTTCATCTAGTGTTATATTACCTTCAATATTGTTGTTTTTAAATTTTGTATATTCGAATTGATAATTCTGTAAATAATTATAAGCACTTACAAATAAATCGTGATTTATATTATATATTTCAAATTCATCTTCGTAGTAATAATTATATCCAACTATAACATCAACTGTATCTTCTGTAGAAGAGATGTTTATAATTCTTTTTTCATTATAGTCATCAATATATGAGTATTCTAATTCTCCAGTTTTTTCAGTTAAGTTTGTGTAGTCATCGTTTAAATAGTATAAAGTATTTCCGATTATAAAGAATTTTATGAAATTACTATTAGTATAAAAATACATATTATCATAGTTGTTTTTGTATTTGAATTTTAAAATTGTTCCAGTATCTGAACTATATATTTCTTCAGTTTTTATAAATTTTGAAGGAGTTAAGATATTGTCTATTCCAGTTGCATTTTTCATGATTTCATTTTGGTAAATAAATGGACTATAATTATTTTCCGTATTTTTTATATCTTCTTTTACTCCAAATATTAAACCATTTGTATATTTAAAGGTTGTGAGATTAGTGTATTCTTCATTTGCTTTTTCATATCTTGAGTAATCATTACTTTCTCCTATTAAATATTTAACGTTGAATAAAAGATCATAAATTGGAGTAGTTTGTTGGTAATAATAACTATTGATTCCATTTCCTGGAATTCCTAAATTGTTTTGAAATTTAGCCATACTTTCATAAGCCATTGATGAGAAGGTATTTACTCCGTTATAATCATACCAATCTCCATCGTTTAATGTCATCATACTTATATTTTCTATTCTATAAAATTTAGATTTATCTGTATTTTTTATGTATTTTAATTCATTAGTTATTTCATTATAATTAGAATAGAAATTCTTTATTTCTTGAGTTATGTTCCAATTATAATTTATTGATACAACTACTTCTACAACAGAAAATAGAATTAATCCGGCAATTATAATTGGATTTTGTTTCTTTAATAAATAACTGGCAACGTATAATAAAAAGTAAATTGTTAATAAAATCATATTTATGAACAACATATTTGGAGTAATACCATCCCAAACGTTCATAGTTAAATAAAGTAAAACTGTTATTAATAATAAATAAACAATAGTAATTAATTGAATTTTAATATTTTTTATATTTATTAATGAATAAGCACCTATTATAAGAAGAATAAAAGTATATAGAAATGAGTATCTATATGGCAAATCATTTGGAACATGAAACGCGTGCATTATATAATCAGCAACGGGATTAAAGAATGCAAATATAATTGAGCCTAGTAATAAAGAGTATACTATCTTTGTTTTTAGTTTGATTTTGGGATTTATTAAAAATAAGATTAATAAAGCTACTGATAAAATACCAGCTGAAATATTTGGAGAGGTTATGGTATCACTTGCAAAAACTGTTGTGCTTACACCTGTTAAATGTGATTCTAAAAAGTCTCTTACAGAAAATAAGTAATATTGGCTTGTTGGTATCGAACCACCTGTTGCACTTATTGTAAACATTGATTTAAACATTGGAAGCAAGAAAACAGCAAGAACAGCTCCAGCTATAAATGAAGCAAATGCGAATTTTTCTAATCTATTTAATATAAACTTTAAAGTTGTTTTATATTCTTTTATACTAAATTTTGTTTTATAGATAAGATAGAAAGTAAAATAAATTACCGAAAAGATGCATATCATATATCCTATAAAATAATTAGAAAATAACATAATGGCTAAAGAAACAAAATAAAGTTTCCATTTTCCTTCATTTATAATATTTTCAATTCCTAGAGTTATAAGAGGTAACCAAACCATTCCATCTAACCACATAATATTCCAGTAATATGCTGCAAAATATTGACTAAATCCATAAAGAATTCCAATTGGAACAAATATAAAATTATTTACTTTAAACTTTTTGTTTAGATAATAAACCATAAATGTTGATGCACATGTAGCTTTAAGTCCAATTATAAAAGAATACGATGTCAATAGAGTTTTTTTTGTAAAAAAGAACATAATAATATTAAATGGACTTGATAAGTAATTAAAGAAATTTCGAAAAAAAGGTATTCCAAGGCCGATATTAAAGGAATAAATTAGGTTCTCAAAATGAGTTAATTTGTTATAAAGTCCGCCTAACATTGGCCCATATTGATGATAAAAATCAACACAAAGTAGAGAATTTTTGCCAAATGGTGTAACGTTGTTTAAATTGTATATGAAACCTATAGTAAATATAGCTATTATAAAAGTAATTATTACACTTTTGTTTTTCTTAAATAAAGAATCTAATATTTTTATCATTATACCACCTTAATTAATTATATCTTATTTTTTTCTATTCGCGAAGACATTTTCGATTTTTCTTGCAAACTTAGGCTTTTTGTTGTAGAATTGAGTAGTTATAAAAGGAAGTGTTTATATGGATAAAATTATCAATGTAGCAGTAGTTGCTCACGTAGATGCTGGTAAAAGTACTTTAGTTGATGCATTACTTGCTCAAAATGGTGCTTTTTCTCCAAGAGAAGAAGTAGTAGATTGTGTAATGGATAGTGATGATATTGAAAGAGAAAGAGGAATCACTATATACTCAAAGAACTGTGCGATCAGATATAAGGATTATAAAATTAATATAGTTGATACTCCAGGACATGCTGATTTTTCAAGTGAAGTAGAAAGAGTTATTAAAACTGTTGATACAGTAATTCTTTTAGTTGATTCTCAAGAAGGACCAATGCCTCAAACTAAGTTTGTTTTAAAGAAGGCATTGGAACAAAATTTAAGACCAATTCTATTTATTAATAAAATAGATAAGAAGGATGCACGTGTTGAAGAAGTTGTTAATATGACTTTTGATTTATTCTGTGATTTGAATGCCACAGATGAACAACTTGATTTCCCAATTGTTTATGGTATTGCAAAACAAGGAATTGCAACTTTAGATCCGAATGATTTAGGAGACAAAACTATTACTCCTCTTCTAGAAACAATTTTAAAACAAGTAAAACCTTATGAAGGTAATGAAAATGATAAATTACAAATGCAAATATCTTCTTTAGCATATGATGAATATATTGGTAGACTTGGTATTGGTCGTATTAAATCCGGTAAAATTAAAACAAATGAAATGGTAACTTTAGTTAAAAATGATGGAGAAGTTACAAGCTTTAAAATAAGTAAATTATTTGTTAATGAGGGATTGAAGAAGGTTGAAAAGACTGAAGCTTACTATGGAGATATCGTTACTATTGCTGGATGTAATCACATTTCGATAGGTGATACTGTTTGTGAACATGGTGATGTAAATCCACTTCCACCAATTCATATTGATAAACCAACACTTTCAATGAACTTTTTAGTAAACAATTCACCATTTGCTGGAAGAAGTGGTAAATATTTAACAAGTAGACATATCAAAGATAGATTAGATAAAGAACTTGAAACTAATGTTGGTCTTGAAGTTGAAGAATTACCAAATTCTGAAGGTTATAAGGTATCTGGTAGAGGTGAATTACACTTATCTATATTACTTGAAAATATGAGAAGAGAAGGATATGAACTATCTGTATCTAAACCTCAAGTATTATTTAAAGAGATAGACGGTAAAAAATGTGAACCATTTGAAACAGTCATTATTAATACTCCAAGTGATTATGCATCAACAATTATCAGTGATCTTCAAGAAAGAAAAGGTATGTTACTTTCAATGACTACAACTGATGATAATACAACAAATATGACATTCTCTGCTCCAACTCGTGGATTAATTGGATATCGTTCAGCATTTATTACTAATACCAAGGGTGAAGGTATTATGGTTAGATCATTTGATGAATATAAGCCATATGCTGGAGAATTAACAACTCGTAAAAACGGTGTATTAGTATCTATGGAGGCTGGTAAGACTTTAGGATTCTCTTTATGGAATCTACAAGATAGAGGTCAACTAATTGTTGGACCAGCTACTGATGTTTATGTTGGTATGATTATTGGTATTAACAATCGTGAAAATGATTTAAATGTAAACCCTTGTAAGAATAAACAACTTACAAATACACGTGCAAGTGGATCTGATGATGCTATTGCATTAATTAAACCTAGAACATTTACTCTTGAAGAAGCTTTAGAGTTTATTGAAGACGATGAATATGTTGAAGTAACTCCTGATGATATTCGTCTTCGTAAGGCAATTCTTGATCCAAATGAAAGATTTAGATTAAACAGAAAGTAATTTTCTGTTTTTTTATTTGTCCTTTTCACATTTATTTTTTAAATCATCTATTTTTTTTATCATGTTTTCTAATACTTTTTTTATTTCTTCAATTTCTTTCATGTCTTCATCACTTGGATCTGGAAAGTCAATAATTGGTGGATTATTCATATATGGACTTCCACCATTCTTAAATTGTCTTGAATTTATATTAAAAGTATAACCTTTATATTTCTCTTCAATAGCTTGTTGAATAGCTGAATTGCATTCTAAAATTTGGGAAATAGTCATTAACCAGTTCCCAATTGCATTTTGCTCGTTTGCGGTATAATCTCCAAGGAGAGCATAACCGATAACTAATGCCGATAAAGTATATACCTTTGGATTTAAATATAAAGGCCTTTCGTTCATACTACATTATATAGAAAAAAGAGTAACTTAATTACTCTTTATGTTTATTGAACTCATCTTCAATGAAGCTTGTTTTTATAAGTTTTTTAAATATATTATCACTTACTATAAGATCAAATTCTCCAATGAATTCGTATATTGTAGGATTAAATTTTATTTTAAAATCATTTAATCCTTTATAAGCACTGGTATTTGTAAAGTTTCCGGACACGCCATTCATATCGCAGAAGTTAAAATATGGTTTATATCTTTCTAATATTGAATAATAAAGAAAATGATTTGGATTTAAATGAGCATGTTCTTTAGAAAATCCACTCATAAAAATTGATACACGATTAAAGTGCTTTATAACTAGGGCAGCTGCTATATATTCTATTTTATTTCTCTTTAATCCTTGAGTTGCCTTAATGATTTCTTCTTTATATCCTTGAAGTTTTTTGTCAGAATCCATTTTAGCATTAAGATTCTTTCTTCTAGGGTCGGTTTGAATAATCATATTCCATTTATCATTATTTATTTGTTCTTTTTCATACATATCGCGGACGTTTTCTAAGTATTTTTGATAATCAACTTTTACCATCACTAGATCAATAGAGTTATCACGATTAAATACATTATAAATATTACGATAATAAGAAATTGGTCTTTTAGTGTTATTTTTAATAAAACCATAAAGAATATCTATATCTTTTGGACCACCTAAACATAAGCTTAAGCCTTTATTTATTCCTTGTTTTATTTTTTTTCGATAGTTTCTATTAAGTTTCGATAAACTATAGTTATTTAAATTGATATAAGCGTTAAATCTTGGTTGCATTAAGTCAAATTCTTGTAGTTCAAGTCTTCTTTTAACATTAATGGCTTTAAGTTCATCTATAAGACGAACATTTCCATTATAATTCATTTGGAAATTTCGATCTTTTGAAGTTTCTCCGATTATAATTTCTGGATTAAATTTAATAAATACAAAGTTTCTTTTTTTATAGTATCTTCTTAGGCAAATTAGAAAATCTCTAAGAAGTTGTTGATCATAGTAATTGATTAAAAATCCTTTAGGAGCATAACCATATTTAGTTCTACTAGTTATTCTTTTAGTCAATATTAAAGAAGCGGCTTTAATATTGTTAAAGTCGTCAACAAAGCCGATATATTCGTAATTATATCCATACTCACTCATAACTAAAGCATATTTACTAGTTTGACAGTAATTATTAAGTGGATGAAATTTAGCAAATTCATCGAATTGTATATTTGTTAATTCAACTATTCTCATCTATTTCGCCCCTATTTTATCTAATACAAATTATAACATAAAATTACTATGTTTTACAATTGAAAAATACTAATTGATAAATAATTATAGATGTTTTATAATATATATTATCTAAATTTAAATTATTTTTCTTGAATAAAATGATTTAATATGTTAAATTATTATGGAAATCAGGTGAGAAAATGGAAACGGCATTAATAGTTATTTCTGTACTAATTATAGTATTAGTATTATTACAAAGCAATAAAGCACAAGCTGGAGGTCAAATTATTTCTGGCGGAAATGCTGAGTTATTTCAAAACCAAAAGGAAAGAGGCGCTGAATTACTAATTAGCCGCATTACTTTAATACTTGGTATATTATTCTTTGTTATATCTTTAATATTATATTTACAATAGTAGTACATAAAAATGTACTTTTTTTATTTTGTGTTTTATAATTATTGTTATAGTAGGTGAAACATATGAAAGAAAAAATAGTTGAAATATTGCAAAATGAATATGATGCTTTAGATTTGTTCAGTATAAGTGATAAGATGGGAATTTCTTCATCTGAAGATTTGGAACGTTTACAAAATTATTTATATGAGTTAGTCGATGAATTAGTTGTTTATCAAACAAAGAAAAATAAATATATATTATATGAAAAATGTCCGAATTTTAAAAAAGGTACAATTCAAATAAAGGATTCGGGAAATGCCTTTTTGTTACAAGATGATGATGATATCTTTATTTCCAAAAAGAATATTGGTTTTTCTTTAGATTCAGATTATGTATTAGTTGAGGTTATAAAGCCAAAAACTAAAACTGAAAAAGCTGAAGGACGCGTTATTAAAGTTTTAAAAAGAGGAGATAAAAATATTGTTGGTACTATAATTCGTACAAAAAAAGGTTTAAAGTTTTTACCTAAAGAGAAACTTAACAACGAACTTGTTATATCTGAATATGATTATGCTCATGTTGTTGAAGGAGAAATTGTTGTTGTTAAAATTGATGATTCTATATCAAAAGGGAAATTCAACGCGCATATTGAAAAACATATTTGTCATAAAGATGATGCTAATGAGGATATTTTAACCATAGCTGCTAAACATGATATTTTTGCTGATTTTAGTGATGAGGTAATTGAAGAATTAAAAACTGTTCCTGTATCTTTAAGTGAAAGTGATTATGTATCAAGAGTAGATTTAAGAGATAAAGTAATATTTACAATTGATGGTGATGATACTAAGGATATAGATGATGCAATCAGTTTAGAAGAAAAAGATGGTCTTTATGTATTAGGTGTACATATTGCTGATGTATCTTACTATGTTAAGTATAATTCACCTTTGGATAAAGATGCGTATGCACGTGGAACTAGTTCTTATTTAGCAAATTCGGTTATTCCGATGCTTCCACATCAACTATCTAATGGAATTTGTTCATTGAATGAGTTAGAGGATAGATGTGCAATATCATGTGAAATGCGTATTAATGATAAAGGAAAAGTAGTTGACTATGACATTTATCCGTCAGTTATAAAATCCAGAAAAAAGATGACCTATAATAATGTAAATGAAATATTGATGAACAATATAATTCCTGAAGGATATGGAGAATTTGCTTCTACTTTGAAAAAAATGAACAATTTAGCACATATAATTAGAAATGAAAGAATGCTTAGAGGTGCCAGTGATTTTGATGTTGCCGAAGCTAAAATAATATGTGATGAAAATGGAAAGGCAATAGATATTAAAAAACGTGAAAGATTTGATGGAGAAAAAATGATTGAAGATTTTATGGTTGCTGCCAATGAAACTGTTGCTAAACATTTTATAAATAATGATAAACCAGGAATATATCGTGTACATGATGTTCCACGTCCTGAAAAAATACAAACATTTATTAATTTTTGTAATGCGAATGGAAAGAAGATAAAGGGTAAATTTACTAATATAAATCCACATACTTTCCAAAAATTGCTTGCTCAATTAAAATTGGAAGGCAGTGAAGAAATCATCTATAAGTCATTAGCTATTAGAAGTATGCCAAAAGCTTATTATTCTTATGAAAATATTGGACATTTTGGATTAGCTAGTAGAAATTATACTCATTTTACGAGTCCAATAAGAAGATACCCAGATTTATTTACTCATCGTTTAATTCATGAATTTTTCTTTTCAAATAACAACACAGAAAACGAATTTGCATCCGTTTTACCTGACGTATGTAAACAATCAAGTGATCGTGAAGTAAAAGCTGTTGAAGCAGAAAGAGAAGTTGTAAAAGTTAAGATGGCTGAATATATGGAAAATCATGTTGGGGAAACTTTTGTGGGAATGATTTCCGGTGTTCAAGAATTTGGTATATTTATTCAACTTTATAATTTAGTTGAAGGATTAATCAATATTGTTGATTTAGATGATGATTATTATATTTATGAAGAAGAAACTATGAGACTTATTGGTAAAAAGAAAAAACATATCTATAAAATTGGGGATGAATTAAAGGTTAAATGTGTTTCCGCAAATAAATTTGATGGAACAGTTGATTTTATATTAGATAAGTAGGGAGAGTTATGGTAGAGTTAAAAAATAAAAAAGCTTACTTCGATTATTTTGTGGAATCAGAAATAGAAGCTGGAATTGAACTTCTTGGAACGGAAATTAAATCTATTCGTTTGGGTAAAGCAAATCTAAAAGATACTTTTGCTCGAATAAAAAATAACGAAGTATATATAATTAATATGTTTATAGCAAAATATGAAAAAGCAAATGTGTTTAATCATGAGGAACGTAGAGAAAGAAAACTTCTATTACATCGAAATGAAATAATGAAACTTAAGGATAAAGTTAAGCTTGATGGATATTCTTTAATTCCTTTAAAGTTATATTTTAAAGGTAATCATGCGAAGATTTTACTTGGATTATGTAAGGGTAAAAAACTATATGATAAAAGAGAAACTATTAAGCAAAGAGATATTGAAAGAAGTGTTAAAAATGCCTATTAGGTATTTTTTTCTTGCAATAAAGCCTAAAAATAGGTTAATATTATTGTAGTGCCCAATATTTTCATATCTGGTTTTTATGGTAATATTGGAGGAAGAAAGTGTTACAATTTATCTTAGTTGATGACGAGAAAATCATGAGGGATAAGGAACGACAACTTTTAAATGAAGTTTTGTTTAGTGCTAATGTGGAATACGATATTCTTGAATATTCACATTTAACTGATGAACTTAAAATGGTAATAAATAATTCTAATCCGAAAGTCTATATTATGGATATTGATTTAAAAAGTAAAGTTAGTGGTTTAGATATTGGTAAATATATAAGAAACTATGATTGGGATAGTGAAATAATCTATATAACTAGTCATGACAAAATGTTTGAAAAAGTATTTAGAAATATATATAAAGTTTTTGATTTTATTGAAAAGTTTGATTCTATGGAAGAACGATTTAAAAACGATATAAATCAAATCTTATTACGAAAGTGGGATAAAAAGAAGTTTGTTTATTCGAATAATAGAATATCATTTGAAATATATTTAGATGATATCTTATATCTTTATAGAGATACAGTTGAAAGAAAAGTGGCAATTAAAACTGTTAAGGGTAACATTTTCTATGTTAATAAAAATATTAATCAAATTATAGAAGATTTAGATGAAAGATTTCTTCAAGTACATAGATCTTGTATTGTTAATAAGGATAAAGTAAACGTTTATAATTGGGCAAAAGGATATTTTATGTTGGATACTGGAGAGAAGGTTAATATGTTATCAAAAGCATATAAACAATAGTATGAATGTCTTTTTATTAAATTATTTTGCTATCCTATTAACTGAATTTGTTAGGATAAAGTTGTTTACAGAAGTTAGTTTTTTAAAACCAAAATATAATGCAATAAAACTTATGTTGTTAGTAGTTTTTATGTTTCTGTACACGATAATTTCTTTATATACTAATTCTATACTTAGATTTATTCTTTTGAATGCTAGCACGATTGTTTTTTATAAAACATTATTTTCAGCAAAAATAAAAGATATCTTTTATTATATATGTGTAATTTATATTCTGACTGAGATTTTATCTTTACCTGTAGAATTTTTATCAAAATGTTTAGTTGACCAATCATATGATGATATTTTGCTTTTTAAATATGTTAAACTGTATGTTATATTTTTACATACTATAGTGTTAGTTATTCTCTTGGGACGTAAAAATTTGATAAATTCAATCCAAATAATTCACGTTTATTCGATGAAGCATTACAAATTTTTCTTACGAATTATTGAAACTTATTGCTTTATAACATTTTTTCACGTTTTACTTTATAAATGTGATTATGATATTACAGGAGTGGATTCGCATCAGCATTATCATATGATTCCCATAGTGTTTGATGTGCTGATGGAGGTGTTGGAAGAGACTGATATCAATGTAAAAGAGATACGGGTTCCGATAGATCCGCTATCACCTGTCATGATGGCGAAGGATAAACCATACAGGATTCCAATGGTAAATTGGATTAAATGGCTTATATTAAAAACAGGGGAAGGACATGCCAGGTGCATTTTAAGGAAGAAGGGAATTACAGCACCGGTTTTCTTTGGTATTTTCTACACCTGTGATATGAGATATGAAACAGTACAGGCTTTGTTGCCTGCTTACAGGGGGTATGCAAAACGCAAAGAGACCCAGCTGGAATTGATGTTTCATCCGGGTAACCTGATGTCCGGAAATGAAATGTTTGATACAAGAAGAGGGGAATTGGCTGATTTTTATATGTCTCAGAATCGTTATGCGGAAGCGGCATGCCTGAAACAGATCAGAATTTAGAGGAGCAAGGATATTATGAAAAAGAAACTAGCAGCAGTTATACTGGCTGGATGTATGATT
>ERZ825137.703-NODE-703-length-46778-cov-5.389102_pt1 | contig 46778 bp, 40 predicted proteins | sample MGYA00519873_ERZ825137 | MGnify/ENA primary metagenome ERZ825137 (study PRJEB31778, sample SAMEA3449190) | human gut metagenome | biome: human gut; feature: human-associated habitat; material: faeces | place: United Kingdom | collected 2010/2012 ...
TCATACACTCTTTTATTACACTATTCTTCGTTTACACAGAATTTGGGATTGGCTCAACAGCACCGCAAGAAATTTCCTGCGGTGCTGTTCAAAGCTTTTGTTGTGCTGATTTCTATCATACAAGCCTATTGTCTGATAGATTCATAGGGGGGGTCACTACTCTTGTAATGGCAGTTAATGCACTACCGTTATGAATACGACTTACATTGTCAATTTTCGCAATGGATTTATGCTTTAGCATTTTTCTCGCCCAAAACATATCCATAGTCATAAATACTGTCTTCTTTTCCGTTTTGATAGCGTTTCATAGCACGCTGAACAGGAAAAATAATGCTGCCGTTTTTGAGCTTGACAGCAATATTAACCTCTCCATGAGGATCGTTATCATCTGTAAGCCATTCTCCGCCATAGGCAGAAATGATTACCTCACCAATGTATGCACCGAGAGCAAAGAGTATTTGACCTCGATTTCGGTTTATTATACCGTCAGGCGTATTCTGCTCATCAAAAAAGCGATCAATTTCCTTCAAACTGTTGATAGAAAAATCAGCTTTATAGTTTGATGAATTAAGAGCCTTAGCAACCCAATCCTTTGATGTCATAATATCCTGAAGTAGGGTTGGCTTTTGGTTTGAAAACAAACTATCTAAAATACCCATAATAAATCTCCTCCTACAAATTATGATATTGAGGGCAGAAGATATACCACCCTCAATACCATTATACAAAATATTTCCAATCAAATCAAGTTGTGTTGAAGATTATATCTTTTTCAACAAATTGATTAATCTTTAAACTTGCACTGACGTGCAAATTCCTCAAACATCGCTGTAAGCTTCTCATCAAGCTTTTTGCGTGTGTTTGGCTTATGAAGCTCCATTGTGCAGTCAAGCAATTCACTTTCATCTATCTGCAATAGATAAGAAATTCGGTGAACGCTTTTGTTTCTCATCTCGGCACGAAGCCTCCAAACGCCGTGTTCTGCCTGTTTTACCTCGAAAAGTTCTGCCTTACCGTGAAGTTTTTCCCAAGCGTTACGAATGTTGTCCTCGCTCATATCGCAGTCAAGCTCAGCGGCAATGCCAAGGTAAAATTCCGCAGATGAGTCTGCACCCTCTTTGGGAAAATACAAATAAGCCTGATGAAGCTCACCAACACCGTAATCTTCACAGTCAGAAAAATGATTGTCACGGGGAGCAGACACAATCATCGTTGTACCGCTTAAAAGCTCGATAGTTTTTTCGGGATATGGATTGCCTGCGACCTTATCGCTGATTTTTCTGCTACGGTCAAGAGCCTCAATTATAATTTTGCCAAGCTTTTCGGGGTCGGAGTGATCGGTAAATTCAAGAGGTGTGTCAAAGGTAAGTATGCCCTTTTCACCTTGGGATGAATCACAGCTTATAGGGTATTGACATCCCTTTTTATGCCACCATATATTAAATGAGTACTTTTTTCTGAAAATATTATAATAAAGGGAACAGGAATCATAATACCGATCCAAATCTTTAGTATCCTTAGCATCATAGAATTTCAGAAATGCATCTCTATCTTTGGGAATACTTTCATACTGTTCAATGTCCATGCCAACCAACTCTTTAAACTCGGCAATTGACAAATCGCCTATGTCCTCAAAACTTTTCAGAAGCTTGTCCGCAAGTGTTCCGACTTCCTTGATATTGTGTTCATCAATTTTGCATTTTTCTTCAGTGTAAGTTTTGCGTCGAAGTCCGTCAGCTCTTGCGACCTCAATCTGCGTTTGAAAATATATTACATTATTTCTTCTGTATATGCATAACGGTATGCGATTATCAAAATAGCTTTGTAGTTTAAATTTCTTATTAAATATCATTGAAATACTCCTATGATTATTTATGTAAATTTCTTGTTCATACTTTTATATACTTTCATAAGTTAAATAGCATAATCATCAATTTGCCCCTAGATTCCCTAAATCAAGGGGCAAATTATCAATGAAAATATCTGCCTTACTTTGCATATAAAAGCAAGTTCCCGTAATCCTGAATGCTGTGCTTATAAAATTATGTTTTTACAACCGTGATTAATATATCAATTTTGTCCTTATTCTTGGTTATGAAATCTCTTAAAACTTGATTTTGGTCAGCAGTTAAAGGAACATCGGGAAACACTAAATGCAAAGCTCTTTTCTTAACTTCAGTTTTTGAAATTATGTTTCCTAATTCATCCTTACGGACTACCTCAGATTTACCCGCTAACAGCTGATCTCTGCATCTTTCTAATCGTCTTTCGAATCCTTTAGCCTGCTCATATGTATCCTTATATGTTTTGCACATAGGGTCAATACTTTTTACGCTTGTAGCTAATCCAGAGGCTTCGTCAATGTGATCGTATGTGGGATAATTATGTCCGAGATTATTCTTAAGTAACTTATCAATCTCATCACCTCTTAAAACCCATCCCATATTCCATAAATCTTCATCAACAATTTTTACGGTTGCCTCTGGAAAGTCATCCAATATTGTCGGAATCTTTTTGCCTTCCTTTTTAGCAATTTCAGCTACTTGAAGATAAAACTCACGCGATATTTTCTTATTGCTCTTTCCAAACGCTTCAATTAACTCATCAATAGATGAAGCCGGAACGATTTTTGTCAAATCCTCAAAAGATACACTTGCTCTTGTTCGGGAAAAAGTAGTAGAAGAGCGTTTTGAGAAAGTGATAATTAATTCAGCAATTTGGCTGGCATCGTCACCTTTTTTGGCAATAAATTGAGTTATATTTGCTGCGGTTTTTAGAGCATCACCGCCGATAGGAACAATGCCCATCGCACTCATTCCTGCCATAGCCCAGTCACCACGTGATGCATTAGCAATAGTATCACGTACATCGGCTATTGTTCCCACACCGGGAGCAATTCCTCCGGCAATTTGACCTGCCAACGCTGGGATGGAAGGATCTTCAATGAAGTCGCCTTCTACAATACCCTTTAAAAACTCAGCAGCCCAAGCTTCCGCTGTGAAATCTAACGCATAAGGATTTGTACCATTTATAAACTCCTCATAATCGTTATAAATATCACCATCGGGGTTAGGGTCGAGTGGGTCATACCAATTTATGTACTCGGTACAATCGTCCAGACCATCTCTGTCAGTGTCAGTTGATAAGCAGCTTGTACCAATGAAGGTTTCTTCTTCGTCTTCAATATCATCGCCATCGCTGTCTTTGTTGGTAGGATCCGACTTGATAGGCAAAATCCTAAGCTTATACAAATCCTGGAATTTGGCAACGTCAGCATATCTTCGCAGACCTTCTTCAACATAGAAGATGCGTCTGTTCCAAGGCAAAGCACCTGTGCAGTCCTCAAAATTCGGTAAAATAACATTGTCCGAAGCATCAAAGGTTATAAGGTCGATGTCTTCTTCGGTTTCGAACATTATTTCTTCAAAGTCATAAAGTTCGTCACCGTCTGTATCGGCTAATTTGTTGTTTTTGATAATATCATATCGAAGCGAAGGATTGGTTTTAACAACAAATGAAAAATCCCTGCATTCCTTAGTTATAGGTTCATCGAGATTTATTCTCTTCCAACCTACTGCCGAAATGATAGGATATTCATTTTCGTGTTCACCGAAAATTTCTCTGATAATAAAATCTTCGAAATTATATCTTCCGCCGCCGATGACAGCTGCTTCACACGCACCGGAAGAAAGCATCGTATAGTTCAGAGTATTGATATTATTTGCGTTATAGGAAAAACTTAATCTGACATTATTTTCATTAAATTTCGCAATTGCACCAATGCCGGAATCTACACGGGGATAACCGCAAACATCAATCACAAAGCAAAATCTGTCGCTGTTTTCCCTAAACTGGGGTACACAGTTATTTGCAGAATAATTTAACGCCTTATATAATGCGTATGAATTTTCGCTAAGAGCAGATGTTATTCCCATATGACGATTGATAATTTCTTCTGCTTCCTCATAGTTGGAAACATATATGTTGCCATCGGGAGTTTCTATTGAATTGCCCAAGAATGAAACAAAGAAAATCCTTGCATCAATATTATCTATTTCGGCTTGTTCAAAAATACTCTTACAAGTAGTTTTAAGCTCCGATTTTGTTTCGTCTAATAAAGACTTATTGGGATATGCAATAAGAACAACATCAAGGTACTTTTGGTCTTCCTCAGTGTTCTCGACATTCTCGGTATTTTCAGCTTCTTCAGAATATGTCATTGCACTAAAGAGCATAGGAACTGCTTCATTAGCTGCATTTGCTTCGGCTTCTTCGGGAGCAATGTCAAGACCTTCCAGCCATACCTCCATATCCATAAGGCAGTAGGTGCCAAGCTCGTCAACGTGGGTATAAACCCTGTTGTTCTCAACATCGTGGAAGGTTTCGATAGGCAGGAGCATATTTGTGTCTTCAAAGAATTTGAAAACATTAAGACGCTTTATTCCAACAAATTCATCGGAGAGAGATGTGTATTTGCCGTTTGTATTTGCAACGGCACTTTCGCTGACATCGAAATTGATAACAACATCTTCTACCTTTAATCCATCGGTATAAATAAATTCGGGAGTAATGCCAAGGATAGCATCGTTCCTGATAGCATTGGAATAACCGCTTTCGTGTGATACAAGGTTGTTAGCCGCAACGCCTGCCGCAGTAATATCAATAGATACCTTGAATGGGTTTTCATCTGTGTTTACAGCCGCAAGGTTTTCGGAATCAGCCCCAATATGCTGTACAAAAGTACGCTCCGAATCGGGAACGCCATCTGTAGATGCGCTGTTAGGGTCAAGTCCCAGAGCAATTTCGTCACCGTCTGAAATGCCGTCAGCATCGGTGTCATATTTCAGTGGGTCTGTGTTGTATGTGTTTACTTCATCTGAATCGGAAAGACCGTCCGAATCGCTGTCTGCATTGTTAGGGTCTGTACCAAGCTCGTATTCACGAAGATTATTCAGACCGTCATTGTCAAAATCTTCATCGCTGTCGGATACTCCGTTATCATCAGAATCAGCCTTTTTAGGGTCAGTTCCGAGATAGTACACCTCATATCCGTCAGGCAGACCATCTCCGTCTGTATCGGCATTTTCGGGATCGGTTTCAAAATAATGCTTCTCATATACGTCCGGAAGACCGTCATTGTCCGTGTCGGTTTTATCAGACCAATCAACAGTGTAAACAACAGAAACAACGTTGCTCTCGGCAGTTTTTGCACCTGCTGTCTGCTTGACCTTGAAATACAGAGTATCAAATTCATCGGGAGTATAAACAAACTCGGCAGCATTTTCTACTGTACCGACAGAAGTGAAACTTTCACCGTCAGAGGACATAAGTACATCAAATGTGCCGTTTGGCTTGTTTGTTGTCCACTTTACGGTTATGCTGCCGCTTTCCTCATCATATACTGCTTCTGCTGAAATAGCTATATCCTCAGCGGATTTTACAACAGAAACAACATTGCTCTCTGCTGTCTGTTCGCCGACAGTCTGAACGACCTTGAAATGATATGCATCAAAATCTGTTGCAGGAGTATACACAAATTCGGAAGCGTTTTCAACCGTACCGACAGAAGTGAAATTCTCGCCGTCAGCAGACATAAGAATATCAAATGTGCCGTTAGGATTATTTGTAATCCAAGATACGGTTACATTGTCGTTATCCTCATTGTATTCTGCATTCGCGGTAATTTCTATCTTCTCTTCGGGCGGGTCGATGGGAGTAACAGGCGTACCCTCACCGATAATAACCTCGGTAAGTCTGAAATTGCTGAGCAAAGCTTCAACATCAGCAGCCTTTGAGCCGACAAAGCCTATTGTCATAGAACCATTCGGCTGAACAGGGTTAGTCCACATCTCTGCGGCAATTTTATAGGACGTTCCGTTATTTTCAAGCACACGTCCGTCCCAAAGATTGTTGATAGTAAAATTGCTGTCAAAGGACAAAGTCCAAGCTTCGATAGGTGCATCGGAGTTATTGGTAATAACAATATTTCCCTCAACACCTGTATCCCAGGACTTTGTTATATTATATTGTAAATCATATCCCTCGGTTTTGTCAACTCTTTTTGAATATATTTCAAAGCTGTCTGGCAAAGCAAGGTCATTGCCGTTTAAAGTGTAGCCGTATGTAACACTTTGGCTCGGAGCAATTTCAAAGTTCCAGCCGACATTTTTGATTACATATTCATCAGCATTCTGCTCGTAAACACTTGCGTTCCAAAGATTGCTGATTTCGCCGTCTGTATCGTATTTGAGTGCCCAGTTGAGTATAGATTCATCACCTGTGTTGGAAACTGTAAGTTCAACGGTCTGTGCTCCGTCCCACTCGTTTGTAATGTTATACTCGACAGAATATCCATCGTAATTATATGTTGTTTTGCCTGTTTCGGCCGAAACGGGAATAGTTGTAAATAATGACAGTGACATTGATGCCGCAAGCATTCCCGAAACAGCTTTCATAATACATTTTTGATGTATTTTTTTCATTTAAAAACCTCCGTTTTACGCAGCAACAGGACGCTGTGTTTTAGCGCCCCTTGCTGCATTTTTTACTGCTCACTTCTGAACTTATCAAGAGCTTCCGGAACCTTTGGCTGAGCAAACCAAAGATGACAAGCATTTACGGAAATACCCATAGCTGCAATTGCCGATAAAGCAGCTGCAAGGGATATGCCGAGTTTGAAAAGTTTATTGAACCTTTTCATTAAGCAAACCTCCTTCCAATAAAAAATATATATTATCAGGCTCTGAAGGTTGGCAAAATGCAATTGCACATACACTATGGCTTGCCAATGACAATACCCCTTTTATCAAAACCATAATAATTGCAGTTAATGCTGCCCTGAATAATTTTCTATCCTTTTTCAATGCGTTTTACTCCTTGATGAACAATCACTTCCGAAAGCATTGCTATTGTCGAAACATATAGTCCGCTTGAAATGTATACCGACACATCAACGTGCTTAAACAGAATAAGAATTATGTTTATTGCCGAAATAATTGTTACATATGTTACTGCTTTTTTTCGCAATGTTTTACGTTCGGAGTCTTTAAGCGGCTTGTTCGGGTGTTCTGCCGGTGCGAAAATATATACCAATAACGGAGCAAGAATGACAGAGCCGATTGAAAATATAACCGATACTTCCGCTGATATATTTTTTATCAGAATAACAAAGGCTGTGTGAACGATGATAAGTATACCCATACACCCCATATGGGTATCAGCGTGATAACCTCCCGCCGTTCTTCTCATAACAATAAAAACTGTCAGAAAAATAATTGATGGAATGATTGTCTTGGTCAGTATTGCAATAGTGGCAGCTATACACCCATTGATTATAGTTGACAGCAAAATTTCCGCACCATAAGCATACACTTCTTCGTATTCCGGCTTTGCAGCATTCTGAACGACAAAAAAATGTGCCATATTCTTGGATATTTTTTTGAGCATATGCCCATCACCTCATCCAAGAGTATAGCACAAATTATGTTGCTTTTTAAATAGGTTTGTCGTGAAATGCCGACCTTTTGTCGTGAACTGACATATTTTTATTGTTTTCTGATTTTATCCAGGTCATACAATAATCTCATTGTAAAAATTCCATTGCTGTATTTAAAACCAACGTTACCTCCTATTCGTTCGGCTGATGAATAAATACTTTCAACCCCATATCCGTGGATACCCCTATCCGACTTTGTACTGACAAGCCATTCCGTATCGGCTTCACAAGACGAATTGGAAATCTCAAGCAATACATTATCATTCACTTCTTTAAAAGTTATATAAATAAATCTATCTTGATTTTTCACCTTACAGCAGGCTTCAATGGCATTATCAAGTGCGTTGCCGATAATTCTGCATAAATCCATAGAGTTATAATTCATATCTGTAAATAGATGCACTTTTGTTGCAATTTTGATGTCATATGCCTCTGCCTGTTTAATTTTTATGTTAATCAGTGAATCAACCGCTTCATTTCCCGTATAACAAATAGCAGCCGACTTATTAATGAAGTCGGATATTTCAGATATATGTTCATCCGCACTTTTATAGTGCCCGGTTACAATCATATCCTTTAATACAGCAAGTTCGTTCTGAAAATCGTGCTTCAACTTCTGCATCTCTTTATACGACAGCCTTAAACTTCTGTAATTTTCAGCTTCCCGTTCTGCTACAGTTTCCATAAAAGCAAGCTTCATTTGCTTTAAGTAGCTTTCAAAAAAATTAAACATTGCTACATTTATATATACCATTCCGGCTATTGATATAAGGTATATAACCATACTGTAATTATTATTTGCTACTGCTATGGAAATAAAAATCGAATACAGCACCACAATACTGATTATAGGCATTAAAATAATTGAAATCCAATGAAAAAGAGGAATCTCCTTAACCTTTTTCATTAAAACCCTGCTTACTATCAGTACCATCCAAAAATACAGGGATTTTGTACCTACCATTCCCACTATACGTTCAGTACCTGCTTCAAGTGCTTCGTTCGGACTGCCTAACCGCAGCAAATACATTATACCCATAAGAATAGGATCGGCAATAAAAATTATCAAAACATAGATAAACACATAAAACAGCTTGATAATAAGCCTTTCAGAATAAATCGTTATGCTTAATATCAGAAGAATACATATTGTTGCTGTCATTAGTGCCAATGGCGCAGTTGTGGCTGATACTACCGTAAACAGGGAAAGGACTGACAGAAAATATGCTGCCGCATATATCGCTTTGGAATCATATTTTTTTGTAAGGACTTTTGAGAAATATGTAAAAATAATACCGATTTCAGCCATTATATTAAGCAGCTCAACAATTTGAGCGGAGATATCTCCCACAATTATCACCTTCCTGAAAGATAGTCCATATATGCTTCAATTACTTTTGCTCTGACCGAACGTCCCATTGATATATAATCACCGTTCATCATATACAAGCCGTCTTTATCTATATGTTTTATGTTGGATATATTAACTAAATAGCTTTTTCCAACTCTGACAAAACCATCTGCTGCATATGCTCCTTCAAGTTCGGAAAGCTTTCCGTAAAAATCAAAAGATTTATTATCACCATCAAAAACATGAACGATTATCGTTCTTACATATACTTCAAAATACTGAATATTAGATAATCGTGCCGAGAATGCCTTATTTACGTTATTATACACAAACATTTTGTGCTTTAGCCTGTATTCGTTAAACAGCGATTCCAACTGCTCCTTGTACATATTGGAAGGCTGCTGTTTTAATATGTATCGCTCTGCTTTGACCTCATATCCTTGAACTGCAAAGCTTTCATAGCTTGTAAGAAAGGCAATTACTGCGCTGCGGTCGGATTTGCGAATTTCACGAGCAGTATCCAACCCATTAATTCCGGTCATTTCAATATCAAGAATGATGATGTCGTATTTTTGCTCTTTATGCATTTCTAAAAGGTTTTCTCCCGATGTGAATTCTGTAAGTTCATAATAAGCTTCGTTCAGTATTTCGGATATTTCATTTCTGAATTTTTTCAAGAATGCTTTTTCGTCATCGCAAATCGCAATTCTCATTATATCACCGCCATAGAATACATTTTGTCTGTAAATATATTACACCATCTTGGCAATTAAGTCAACCATTCATATGGTTGTGTATAACATATAAAGAAGACATAAAAAGCTCTTTGAATAAACTAAAGCAAGCACTATGGATTTAGAATAAAACGTAGAGCTTGCTTTTAGTGTCAAATAAACGTAAAATATCGGATTTATTGCTTTTTCAATATATTACGGCTTGTTCGGTTGGTTTTCTTGAAATGTTCCGTATAAATTGTCCCTCCGACATGGAGCAAAGAAATGGTAGAATTGAGCGTCAGGGCAATGAAAATCCCGAAGTTGATATTTATCGTTACGTTACCAACAAATCCTTTGATTCTTACCTCTTCCAGATCCTCGAGAACAAGCAAAAGTTTATTTCACAGGTCATGACAAGCAAGACACCCGAAAGAACCTGCGCTGATATGGACGAAACTGCTCTTGATTATGCCGAGGTAAAAGCTTTGTGCGCAGGCAATCCCAACAAAACAAGAGGAGCTTACGGGAAAAGGGCGATTTTACGTTGTTTATGCCAAAATGCATCACCGATTTGCGTGATGCATTTTGGCATTTTTAATGTTCTGTTGCAAAAAAATACCGGATATGATATAATAAAAAAAATCCAAACATTTCAAGGTGAACTCAATGCCATTAACAATAGCAATATGCGATGATAACGAAGATCAGATAAAAGAACTGCGGCGGCTTCTCGGAGAATGGTCCGCAGACAAGTCCTTTGCACTCAACATAGACGAATACATCAGTGCGGAAAGCTTTCTGTTTTCATATCCCGATAAGCCTTGCGATCTTATTCTGCTGGATATTGAAATGAAGCGGCTGAACGGTATGGAGCTTGCCCAAAAGCTGCGTTCGGACGGGAATATGCTGCCGATAATTTTCATCACAGGATATTCCGAATATATGAGCGACGGTTACGAGGTCGAAGCACTTCATTATCTGCTGAAGCCTGTTGACAGGTCAAAGTTTTTTGCGGTACTTGACCGATACATAAAGCGGCATACTCCTGAAAATGAGATAATGCTCACCTGCGATGAGGGCAGTATTCATGTTTCGCCCGATATGATTATTTTCTGCGAAGCTGTGGGTAAGAAAACTCATATGCATATGCGTGATAAGGTCATTGTATGCAATTCGGGAATAAGCACTGTGAAAAATATGCTGCCCGAAGAATTTGTTTTCTGTCACCGTTCGTATATCGTGAATATGCGGTATGTTCGCAGCATCGGCAAGACGGATATTATGCTTGACAGCGATGAAAATATCCCGCTTTCACGGAGGCTTTATAAGGAAGTTAATGAGAGGTTTATTGGATTTTATACGAAAGGATAAATGTTATGCCAAATAGAACCATAAGACAAGATAAGTATCCCCAAAAAACAATTGAAAACTATATGGAAGAAGATATAAAATTAGCAAAAGCAATATTGGAGGCTTTTTCAAAACTATATACTATTGATAGATACCTTATATCAAGTAGACCTAAAAAATATAAAGAGACTATTGGTATAAATCATCACGTTGGAGAAAGAGCTATTGTTTTTCGTTTTGCTTATTATTTACAGAAATTTCTTGATGAACAAGGTTTATACCCTGAATACAACTTGGATTGTGAATATAATCGCAATGGAGATAAACCCAAAATTATTTATTCTTTAGGAAAAAATGTATATCCTGATTTGATAATTCATCAAAGGGGCAGTAATGATAATAATTTGCTTGTAATGGAGTTTAAAACATATTGGAATGTAGAACAGGAAAATGATATTAAAAAAATTAGTACATTTTTGGAAAATAACGAAATAAACTCATACAATTATAAGTATGGAATAGCTGCTTTAATAAAAAGAAATAATGTGAACTTAAAATTATTTGAAAAAGATAATAAAATATTTGAAGATGATAAGGAGTATTAATGATTATTGCTGTTATTGTATTTGTAATTATAATAATCTTTTTAATATATTATTTGTTCCGCCGCACCCTATACAATATGATAGACCGCCGAATAGAGCGTTTTCAGAGCGAGCTTATTGAAAAGCAGGTGCGTGAGATACATAATATGTACCGTCAGGTGCGTGGTTGGCGGCACGATTACCGCAACCATATCAACAATATGAAAATACAGCTTTCCGAGGGCAATTATGACAAGCTGTCCGACTATCTGAACGAGCTTGCGGACGATCTTGACACGGTGGACACCGTAATAAAGACGGGCAATGTTATGGCGGACGCTATCCTCAACAGCAAGCTGAATGTTGCAGAGAAAATGAACATAAAGCTTAATGTGAAAGCGAATGTTCCCGACAAGCTGCCTATGAGCGATGTTGAGCTTTGTTCGATGCTTGGAAATATACTGGACAACGCAGTCGAAGCCTGCGGCACGCTTCCCGAAGAGGAACGCTTTATGCGTGTGTATATCGGCAAGCTGAAAGGACAGCTGTATCTTTCGGTGCAGAACTCCGCAGGAAAGGTTCGCAAGTCGAAAAATACATATCTCTCCACCAAAGATGGCGAACACGGCTATGGATTATTCCGAATAGACAGAGTTGCGAAAAAGTACGGCGGCTATGTCAATCGTCAGAATGAAGAGGGCGTGTTTGCGACGGAAATAATGGTGCCGCTTAGCGGTTAGTTGTACCATTCGTTCTGTATTTTGACCGTTCGTTCCGAGATCGGCACGGACGGTCTTTTTTGTGGTATGATGGGTGTGAGGTGAGGTTATGGTAAAGGTAACAAAATGGGACAGGAAAAAGAAGAAAGAGGATCGGGCAAAATACCGTGCGGAGATAAAAAGCCGCAAATACGGAATTATTCCTAATCTTATTTATATGATGCGTGAAATACACGGCATGGACAAGCTGATGTTTTTTACCTGCTTTGTTTTTGCACTCAGCAACTATTTTGCAAGGCTTTGCGCCACATTTGCGGATAAGTATGTGGTGGAGCTTGCCGAGGCAGGTTTCGGAAACACAAAACTGCTCATTATCTGTATTGCTCTTATTGTCGGAAACAGAGTGTTCGGCACTCTTCTCAATACAGCAGGAAATTATCAGGGATTTATCGGATTTAGTAATCTATGCAATCGTTTTCTTCTTAATGTCATGCACAAAAATATGACAACGGATTACGAAAACAACGAAAAACCGCAGACAAGCGACAAATTAAACAAAGCCATTGACAGTCTGAATGTTATTGGCGTAAATGCTGCACTTAATATTCGAGGAACTATACGCCACACGCTTGAGGTTTTTACATACGCCGCACTGCTGACATTTCTTGATATTCGTATGCTTCCGATAATCATTCTTCCTCCCGTTGCTTGTTTTTTTATCGAACGGCACAAAATGAACTGGGTATGGAACATGGAGAACAACTGGGTGAAAATTGACCGTCAGCTTAATTATGTGCAAATTGAAAGCGGAAGTTTTTCCAACGCAAAGGATGTCCGTATATTTGGTATGCAGGAGTGGTTTGAAAAGGCTTTTTCCCGTTCTCTCGATAAACTGCTCAACTGGCGCAAACAACAAGATGCATGGGAATTCCGCCACGATCTTTTATCGGCAGCAGTGAACTTTATCGGTAATTTCGGTGCATACGGCTATCTGATATGGCTTGTTGTGAATGACGGTATCGGCGCAGGAGATTTTGTGCTGTATTTTAATGCTATATTCAAACTGAAAGAAGCCACAAGCGAATGGTGCAATAATATGTCAGGCTATCAATGGATATCGGGCAATATAAACAACTATCGTGAATATCTTGAAATGGAGGACAGCACCAATCGGGGAAAGGGCGAGCCTGTTCCCGAGGGTGAATGTGAAATAGAATTCCGCAATGTTACTTACACCTACGGAGGTGCCGAAAAGCCTACGCTTAATAATCTATCGTTTACACTTCATAAGGGTGAAAAGCTGGCGCTTGTGGGACTTAACGGCGCAGGAAAATCCACGATAGTAAAGCTTATGTGCGGACTTTATGACCCTACGGAGGGTGAGATCCTGCTCAATGGCGTAAATGTCAGGAAATATAACCGTGATGAATATTTCGGACTTTTCTCGGCTGTATTTCAGGATATTTCACTTCTGGCGGTAAGTGTTGAGGAAAACATCACGGGACAAATCGAAGATAAGTGTGACCGTGAAAAGCTGATCGACTGCATGAAAAAATCGGGAATATACGATAAGGCAATGACTCTTCCCGAGCAGGAAAAAACATTGCTTGTTCGTTCGGTTTATCAGAATTCAGTTGACCTTTCGGGCGGTGAAAAGCAGAAACTTGCACTTGCAAAGGCATTGTACAAGGGCGCACCCATACTTCTTCTTGACGAACCTACGGCGGCGCTTGATGCTGTTGCGGAACAGCAGATGTATATGAATTATCTTGAATTTTCAAAGGCAAGGTCAAGTGTTTTCATTTCGCACAGGCTTGCTTCAACACGTTTCTGCGACCGAATCATTATGATAGAAAACGGCGGTATAATCGAGTGCGGAACTCACGCCGAGCTTATGAAGCTTAACGGCAAATATGCAGAGCTTTTTAAGCTTCAGAGCAGCTACTATAATGATTGAAAATGACAATGGATAATTTTTTCGGAGGATATTATGAGTGAAAATAAAATGCTGTTAAAGGAACGGTTCGGGATAATCAAGCGCACGATAAAGCTTATTGAAAAGGCTGATAAAGGACATATCCGCAGAAATTTTGTTGATAAAATACCTGATATCATATCCACATTTTCGGGAATTTTTCTTGCCTCGCTTATAATTGACGGTGTAACGGACGGAAAGCCAGCGGAATATCTGCTGACAGCAGCTGCGGTAGTGTGCGGAATAGAACTTATATCCGTGCTTATTCAGGTGATAAACAATAAAAACAAACAGGCACACAGCACACTTTATTATAGAAATGTTGAGCGTATGATCTGCAAAAAAGTGCTTGATATGGATTATTCAAAGATCGAGGATATCGAAACTCAGAATAAGCTCGATAATGCCAAGACATATATTTACAATAGCAATACAGGCATTCCTGCATTAACGGGTCATCTGTCGGCGGTCATGTCAGGAATTGTTCAAATTTGTCTGGGTTTTGCATTGGCTGCTCCCGTGCTGTTTGTAAATTCGTCTGCGGTAACGGATATTCACAGCTTTTTGATGTCGGGCTGGGGAGCTGCGGCACTGCTTATTTTCTGCGGTGCGCTTGAAATATTTCAGGCAGCTGCGCTAAATCCGCAAGCAGAAAAATATATGGATCAGATGTACACCGACCCTAAAATATTGCAGGCGGAAAGAGAAAGGTCATTTTATAGGTGGCATACGACCTACAATTACCGAAACGGAAAAGAGATAAGACTTTACGGTGAACAGCAGCTTATTGAGAAAAAATTTCTAACAGCTCATGAAACTGTGGTAGATAAGATTTTGCAAACCTTTTTGAAAACTTCCGAATACACTTTTATAATGAATTTATGCGATCTGCTGTCTAAGCTTGTTTTATACGGATTTGCAATCTATCGTGCGGTCAATGGGTCAATGTCGGCAGGTGATGTTATCATATTTGTTATGTGTTTTATCAGAATACAGTACGCATTTGAAAGCATTTCCGATAATTTTGGCAGTCTGCTTACAAAATCGCAGATGTGGAAACAGCTGTATGACTTTCTCGACATTCCCGATGAAAAATACCAAGGCACTATCCCAACCGAAAAGCGTGATGATAACGAGTATGAATTTGAGTTCAAACACGTCTGGTTCAAATATCCCGACAGCGAGGAATACACTCTTAAAGATATCAATCTTAAATGGCGGATAGGTGAGAAAATGGCGCTTGTGGGCAAGAACGGCTGCGGCAAATCCACGCTTGTGAAGCTGCTTTGCAGGCTGTATGATCCCACCGAGGGTGAGATAACGCTCAACGGGATCGATATCAGAAAATACAAATACGAAGAGTATATGGAGCTTTTCTCGGTTGTATTTCAGGACAGCAAGCTGTTTTCGTTCAGCCTTGCGGAGAATGTCGCTGCCAATACCGATTACGACAGCGAGCGTGTAAAAGACTGTGTTGTCCGTTCGGGACTGGGTGAACGGCTCAAAGCTATGGAAAACGGCATTGAAACCTGTTTGTACAAGGATTTTGACGAAAACGGTGTTGAAATTTCGGGTGGAGAGGCGCAGAAACTGTGTCTTGCGAGGGCGATATATAAAGGCTCGCCGTTTATAGTTCTTGATGAGCCGACAGCTGCGCTTGACCCCATATCAGAGTATGACATTTACACCAAATTCAACGGTATAGTCGGAACAAGAACAGCTATCTATATTTCGCACAGACTGTCAAGCTGCCGTTTCTGCGATGAGATAACCGTTATGGATAACGGCCGCATCGCCGAGCGTGGCTCACACGATGAACTGCTTGGCAATGGCGGCGTTTACAAGGAATTGTGGACTGCTCAGGCGGAGTATTATAAGGATACTGCCGGGGAGCTGTTTGCGTAATACAAATAAATATTATAACGTATAAGCCTACTGTACCATATATTATTTTCAGTAGGCTATCTTTTTTACTTCAAACGTATTGGCGATGTTTTCAAAGTGTGATTTATAGCGAATATGTTCGTTTGGCGGAATATTTACATAAAACAAATTATCGGATTATTGTTTTATTTGACATATACAACACAATATGGTATAATTAACAATAATAATATTACTGTCAGAATAGTCAACCGCTTTTGACGACTCATGATAATTATATATCAATATTACTTATCGGAGGTACAAAATTGAATTTAGAGCAAAATGAATTATACACAATGATTGACGAAAAATTTATTGATAGTTTTCAGGGTAATCACTTAACATTTATGAAAAAATATTATTATAAATATTATTATGATTATTGTGTTTTTCATCATAGAAAACCCTTGCAAGAATCTGAATTTTATAGAAATATGCATAGACGACGTATAAAACTTTACCAATTATGCTGTCCATATTGTAGAACTATACTTTTATTTGTTCATGATACAAAAATGCATGGAAAAGATTCATGCTTAAATTATTGCTGCAACTGTGGGAGAACTTCAACACTAAAAAATATAATCAATCAAATAAGTAGGTACAAGCGTTTTTCATACATCAATAGCATTGGACTAAAAACTATTAAAGAACAGAATCCTGAAAAAGAAGACTGGCTTATTGGATATGATTGTTATCAATTTGAGCTTATTGAATTAGCTTCGATTATTGAGATTATTTTTCGAGATTATTTTGAAGCATTAATATACATAAGCAATTATGGAATAGAAAATGAATATATTCGTAAAATTATAAAAATGCACACTGGAAATGATTTTATGAACATAGAGAAAGCTAATAATAATTTTAAAAAAGCTTTTAATATTGATCTAAAGAGTCATCTTGAAAAAGGTATATGGAATGATCTACTAGATATAGTAAATATCAGAAATATGGTTGTTCATAATAATGGAATGGTGGATAATCATTTTAAATCAACCAAAAGTTACGAACGAACCAAGAAAAAAATTAATGGTGACTTATTCAAGCTAGAACGAGCTGATATAAACAAATATTTATCAAGTGTAATTTATGCTGTAACAATTATTTCAAATTTATATTTAGAATACTACTATGAACATCAAAGTAAAGTTATAGCAAATCATTATTTTAATATGTATCCTTCAACTAATGAAATAAAACTTCCTTCATCAGAAGAAAGTGAAAACAATTCATAAGAGTCACTGTCAAGGTTGTCTTCGACATTCGTTTTAATCTTGACAGCGACTTTTTTGAGCCGACAGCTACTCTTGCCCCCATCTCCGAGAATGACATCTACACCAAATTCAACGGAATAGTTGGAACAAGGACGGCTATCTACATTTCCCACTGCCTGTCCTCCTGCCGCTTCTGCGATGAGATAATTGTTATGGAGGACGGACATATCGCCGAGTGAGGTTCGCACGATGAACTGCTTGGCAATGGCGGCGTTTACAAGGATTTGTGGACTGCTCAGGCGGAGTATTATAAGGATACTGCCGGGGAGCTGTTTGCGTAAAAGGATTGTTTGGGTGGTATTCCATTTTTAATTCAGCTATCTTGGCTTATTTATGAAACTGCCCTCTTATGGTATTTCTATTATACCGTAAGAGGGCTTTTTATGTTGTACGTTTTTACCGGACTTGTGCGACATATTGTATGCTGATGTTTTACTTTATAATTTTCAATTCCTTCAGTATATCTTGAGTTAGTTTTGACAGAGGTCTTGAATTTATATTTGAATAATCAATGTAATTCCCAAAAATAAGTCTGTATAATTCTTCTTCGGAAGAAACAGTATTACCTAAAAGATCATATAACTCTTTAATTCTTGAACCATTATAAATATAAGCTTTTTTTATCAATTCATTTAGGTAATCATTATGAGATTGATATGATGTGTAAATATTCAACAGCTTAAGATCATCCAGTATTTTCTGTCCATCATCTCCATGTGCCAGAAAATTGACTGCCATTGATGATTTGTTAGTGATAAAATCGGCGGATGATGGTTCAAATGATATTCTTAACTGTTCTCGGTCAATGCTTTCATTGAAAGGTGAAATATTAATTGACTTATTACTTTTGATGTGGTTGCAAGCATAACAGCAAGGGATAAGGTTATATAGGCATATTGAGAACAATGGATTATCAGATTTATCAAAAAAGTGATCAAGCTGTGCGGAGGTGTGTTTTTCTCCTCGGTTTAAGATGTAGTTTTCATTGCAATAAGGACATACACTAATGTTAGTGCTTTGAATGATAAGATTATTAAGACCATTATTACTGAATTTATCATACAATTTTTTGAATTGCTGAGGTACTTCGTCGTTAATATTATAATGTTTTTTTGACAGCTTAACTAAATCATCATATTCGGCAGTAATGAAATTCTCAAAAACATTAGTGCCATTTACGGTAGAAAAACAATCTGATGTAATTCCTTGCTTTATTAAGTAGTTACTGAATTTACGTTCCTTTTCATGATATTTTTTCTCAAAGTTTTTTTCCAATGTATTTTTATGTACGATAAGTCTTTTTATTTGTTCAATATACCATTCTACGGAGGAATATTTATGTATTTGATTCATTCTTTTCACAGCTTTCAATATAATCTAATTGTTTATTAATCTCTTCTCTGAGTATACTTATATCAGCAGAAGAATCGTAAATTTGTTTAATAAGTGATTCTATATTTGAACGATGTTCAAATGAGATGTATTTTTTGGCATACATATCGGTCAATTTTCGTTTAATTATCGGTTCACCTATAATTGATATTATTTCAGCAATGCTTTTCTTATCCAAGTTGGACTTGGATTTGCCGGACAATTCATCTATTATTTTATCCAATAGTTCTTTGGAGTAAGCTCCCATTGTACTTGACATAAAAAAGCCATTTGCTAATATATCATGTATATTTGCTCCAAATGTTGAAATAGTGCATTGTTTGTGTTGGCAGCTCCCGCTTTTTTGTTCAATTAGTAACTGAACATTTCCGGGAAGCAGATCTGAGAGAATAAATGGAGAGTGTGTAGCTATTATTATTTGAAAGGATTTATCAGAATAAGTTTCAAGGAATTTGATAAGCTGATTTATAAAAGATCGAGCCAGTTCCGGATGCATATTAGTTTCAGGTTCATCGAACAATACAATAAAGTGTTTTTTACTTTTACAGAAAATCTGGTCACTTAATTGTTCTTCAACAGATGAAAAAAGCCCTAAAAAATATGCCTCGCCGTCACTTAAATAATCAATTCTTGAAGTAAAGAAATTTGAAAAAATCCTAAACATACCTTGTTCTTCAAATCGGTAATCATCATCCAATATTTTAATAATGTCTGAGTATTTGGAAATATCAGTATCAGAAAATATATCAAAAAAAATGCTATTTTTTCCTATTGTGATATGAGGATTATTTAATGCTTCAATAAACTGAGTAAAACGATCAACAGCATATGATATTTCATCATCTTTCATTTTGTATTCAGGCATTTGGATAATCGATTTAAATATATCATTATAATATATGATTGCGTCAGAATATGTTTTATATTTTAAAGGAATTGCCCTTAATGATTTAGCATTTGAGTCACGTTGTTCATCTGAATCAATTAAGTGATAGAATGTATAACACAAAAAAGATTCTATTAAATTTGCTTTGTCTTTTTCAGCTAAAAAAAAGTGTGTATATATTTCATTGAATGGCTTATCATCATTCATGTAGTCTGCAAAACATTCGATAACAAATCTATAGCTGTTATTTTGATACATTGTATTATTGGTGTTTTGGACACCCATCAGTTTTTTTAAGAGTGAAAGCTTGTAACTTAATAAATTAGGACTAATATGTGAAATTCTTCTTGGTATTGATATTTTATAATCGTCAGATGGTTTATAAGAATTGTAATCGTATATTCTTTTGTTATAATTATTTCTAAAAGAAATAATACATGGAAGGTAATCTTTGTTCAATGAATAATCTTTTGCGTTTTGTCTGCACCAATCCTGAGTATCAAATAAGATTTCAAGTTTATTATTAATATTTCTGCATACAAAACTAAACCAAGATTTGCTTTCAAAGTATTTCTGATTTGGTATTTTATTTAAGACTATTTGCTCAAAATCCTCAACGAAATTTCCTTCAAGAAAATATTTGTCATCTCCATCGTTAAAGTGATATATCATAAAATATTTTGCATACTTTATTTCATCAACAAACTTATTGTGTAATCCTGTTTTTGGATCCTTTTTATAAATTACTTTGTTTTCAGCATTATTTTTATTTCTATCGTCAATTTTCATACCAATAAGATCAATAATATTGGTTTTTCCAACGCCATTTTTTCCAACAATTGCATTTATATTCTGAATGTATGATGGATATATGTTATTAATGTAGCTTTCGTTCCTAATAATGGAAATGTTTTTAGAAGTATTGTCATATGTAACTTTGAATTTATCACTTAATGTAAGGTCTAAATTTTTTATGTTTCTAAATGATTCGATATAAATATAAATCAATTCCATATATTCCCTCTACCTTTCCAATCATTGACGTTCGTTATGTGTTTTCCATATTTTCATGAAGCTGATCCGCCAAACCTCTAAGCTCCGTTTCCCAATCAAGCAGCTGCTCGGAATAAGCCAATACCTCAGACATGGGGCTGTCATCAGACAGCCCTCTTTTCATAGTCAGAGCCTTTTCTTTCAGCTCATTGAAACGAACATTGTACTTTTCAAGAGCTTCGGGAGAACGCTTTAGCTTGCGTTTCTGATTGTTGGTGTTGTTGTAGAACTGTGTGTAAATGTTCTGTACATCACTCTCGGCGTTCTTTATGCGGTTTTCCTTTGTCCATTCACGTTTGTGAACATTTCGGCATTCCCGGCTGCAAAAATCGGAATTATTGGTCTTATCCTTGATGATGAGCTTACCGCAGATGGGACAATTTGCAACTATACGGTTAGCCTGCTTGAGCATATCAACATAAATGCGAAGAACGGCGAGAAACGAATCATCGGCAACATAAGCTGTCTGCCATGTACCGTTAAGGTGAGTGTAATAGATATGTACCATAAGATCGGTAGGCGAAGCATTTATCTGTTCGGGAATGTTCCAATAACGAACATCGCTTTCGGGAACAGTAGGCAGATTGCGAAACGGCAGCAGCATATCTGATACACAAGTATTGAACTGCTCCGCAAATCGTGCGGCAGACTTTTTCATTGATGAAACAAAAACGTGCCATTCCGAACTCAGCGTCCGATGATTATACATATAATTCGTAAGAATGAAGAAAATCATAAAATTAAGAAGCATATTGCCCTTGTTTGAACTGTCGTACAGTTTGGCGAGGGCATTTACATATTCCTCCGCCGACTTGTTTCCTTGCCCCTCGCTGATAATACCGCATAAGTCATTGGAACATTCGGCAAGTGTTTGCATTTTGTCATCAGCTTCCGATAGAGCAAGTTCATTCATTTCATCAACAAGGCTTCCGAGCTTACGAGTGCGGATTTCAATTTCGGGATTTTCTATACCGAGAGTGAAAAAAGCTTTCAATCTGTCAGGACTTCCGATTGCTATAATTTCTTTCTCATTGGGAATATCAAAGCTGATTCCGATAGAAGCTGTCCTGTTTTCTCCTGTTATGTTCTTGATGTTCAATATGTGACCTCCAAATTGTTGATTGTGTGTTAATTTGTCATATTGGTTAAATTATACAATGATAAGCCTTTTTTGTCAAGCAAGACAGACAAAATCAATCAGTATCAAAGTGATTGACCTGCCATACACATTCGATTGATGCCCGATCACACAACAATTTCCGTACAAATGCGAAAATTGATGATATAATGTCGGTAACGAAATCACAGAGGAGGTGAAATCAATGGAGGACAGAAAAATAGGAAATCCCGAAATCCTATCCGCAAAGGATTTGCAGGATATGGGATTTTCACGTTCTATGGCATATGCACTGTTCAACAGAGCTGACGTTCCCGTAATTCACATCGGCAAGCGCAAGTTTATTAGACGTGAGAAATTTCTTGAATGGCTTGCAGAGCAGGAGAAAAGAAATTAAGATTAACCACCCAAAATTATTGCAAAGGAGAAGAAGCGAATGATAAAATTCAATGACACTTTCATCATCGGCATCGACCACGGCTACGGAAATCTCAAGACTGCAAACACCGTGACCTCATCGGGAGTAAAGGTGTACGATTATGAACCGCCCTTCAAGAAGGACGTGCTGGAGTATGACGGAAAGTACATCTGCATCGGCGAGAACCACAAGTTTTTCGTGGACGATAAGACAGCCGATATGGACAACTACTACCTTACCCTTTACGGGATCGCACAGGAATTATCCCTTGCAGGTATCACAGACAGCCACGTTCATCTTGCAGTGGGGCTTCCACTTATGTGGTATTCCGAGCAGCGTGAGAGCTTTGCAGATTATCTCAGGCAGAATGAATATGTTGAGTTTGGTTACAACAGTAAGCAGTACAGAATTCATATTGATGATGTTTCCATTTATCCTCAGGGATATTGTGCGGTTTATGACAAGCTCAGAGATATGGACGGAGTAAATATGATCGCAGACATCGGAAACGGCACTATGAACATTATGAAGGTCATCGACCATAAGTGCATCATTGACAGCTGCCGTACCGAAAAGCTCGGAGTGGAGAAGTGTGTTATAAAGATCCGAAATGCTGTCATGAATAAATTCCACGAGGAAATTGATGAGAGCATTATACGAAAGTTCTTCAAGGACGAGGAGCAGGAGCTTCCCGAAGAATACAGAAAGGTCATGGAGAACTGCACAACCGATTACTGTTCGGACATTCTTGCAGCTCTGTACAATAACGAGTACAATTCAAAGCTGATGAAGCTGTATGTTGTGGGCGGCGGAGCAGTTGTTATGAGCAATCACAATACCAATCCACCAAACACAACGTTTATCACAGACATCTGTGCGAACGCAAAGGGATATGAATTTCAGGCAAAGAGAAATCTGAGGAAGTGTGCAGATGGTAAAGACAACAAATCTCAGACTTAATCTTGACAAGCCCGACCACAGAAAGGCGTATGAAATCTTGCAGAACTCCGATAAGAGCTATTCCAAAACGATAGTTGCCGCACTTATCTCGTTTTCCGAAAACAAAGAAAATCGCAAATATCTCTTTGACGGTATCAGGAAAATTGTGAGAGAGGAGATAAGTGCAGTTTTTGAAAATGCGGATATTGTGCAGGAGAGCGTTTCCGAGAAATCTGTAATTTCTGCAAAAGCTCCCAAAAGCGAAAATTCGAAAAACGATAATATTGCAGATGCCGATTATGATGAAAATGAAGAATACGTCGATGATGATTTTCTGAATATGTGAGATTTTCGTCGATTAGTATAACTTTTCTCATAATGGTGTGGCTTCAATATCCCGATGTTTTGATATAAGTATTAAAAAAGCCAAAATTGAAGTTGAAAATATGGTATCGGAACGTGGGATAATTGAAGCCAATCGTAATGCGGTGCTGATATGGGGCAGAAATGAAGCCGAAAATGTGGTATGAAATATGCCCCATATTAACACTGAAATCGTAACGGTATCAGAAAACAGCAGCTTTCATACCAATCAATTACCTAATGAATTGGTATTAGCTTCAAAAAGGCAGGTGAAATATGAGGATCAGCGAGTTTTGTAAAAAATTCAATATTACTCATCAGGCAGTACATGACAAAATGAAAAATCATGCTGCCGAGCTGGAAGGGCATATCACTAAGGACGAGAGAAATGTACTTGACCTTGATCCCTTTGCGGTGGAGCTTCTGAAACCCAAGCGTGCGACCTACAAGACTCTCGAAGAACGTAATTTGTATCTGGAAAATATCTATAAAGAAACAGTTTCAGAGAATGAGCAGCTTCGGGAAGAACGTGATAAATTGGCTTCAAAAACAGCCGATTCCGATGCCGTTATTGAGTTTATGAGCAAGCAGGTCAAGAAATATGCGGACGAAAATGCCAATCTAAAAAATCAAAATGCAGAGTATCAGAGTAAACTGTACGAAGCAAATAGGCTTAAGAGACAGTATGAAACAAAATGCAGTGAGGAAAACGAAGCACACGAATCGGAAATTGCACGGTTGACTGCTGAGGTTGAAAAGCTGAAAGGGCAAATCAAGTGTTCCAACGAAAAGAATAATGAACAGTGGAAAAAGCTGCAGGAAAACAGAGTGGAGATCTCTAACCTTAATATGGACGTTGCCAAGAGAGATGATGAGATAGTAATGCTTCGTAAAGAAATTGAGGTTCTGAAAACTAAACTTCAGAAATTTGAGGATAAGCAGTCTGCAAAACAGGACGCATCGAAACAGAACAGCACGAAAAAGTCCTTGTTCGGACGTAAAAAATAGCATATCTGCAATGCTTGCAAATATGTGCAGGTCGCTTGCGGATAATGGGGAATTTTTCATGATTTTTGCGTGGGAGGTGGCTTCTATGATTTAGCAAGCATAGAATTTGTGTACCTAAATTCGGTCGGCTTTCGCCGATATAAGTATATCCACATCATACAGACAGGAGGTATCATGAACAGAAACATAGTTATGAAATTCCGAGCGACAGAGGAAGAAGCGGCTGAGATCAGGCGGAAAGCCGCTGCCGCAGGAATGAACGTCAGCAGATTTTTGAGAACATCCGCCGTGAAAAGTCAGGTGGTGATTTACAACACCGCCGACATTTACGGACTCCGCTCCGATCTCAGACGTATCGGAAACAACATCAACCAGATCGCTATGGTGGCAAACTCAAACAAGTCGGTGTATTTGTCCGATGTCAGGGAGCTGCGAAAGCAGTTTAATGAAATGAGCGGAAGCATTGTCGAACATTTGAAACCGCTTTCCTACGAGGTGCTGTAATGTGGCTTATGTTAAGCACACGGCAATACATACAACTCCGAAAGCTCATTTGAAATACATCTTGAATCCCGAAAAAAACGAGAAAATGAAATATGTTACAGGCATCTGCTGCGGCGATGACCTTGAAACGGCTTATGACAATTTTAAAGAGATTTTTGAAAAGTACAATGATGAAAATTTCGATAATTGCGGAACTTCCCAAAAAAGCGGAAAGCGTAATATCCGAATCCACTCATATACTCAATCTTTTGATTCAGGCGTTTCCGCAGAAGAAGCACATCGCATAGGTGTTGAATGGGCGAAAAAAGTGTTCGGTGAGAACAGACCGATAATCGTCAGTACACATAGCAACACAGATCATTGCCATAATCATATTGCGGTCTGTCCTTATGATCTTGACGGAATACGCTGGCACAGCAACAGAAAAACTCTGGATTTTGTCAGAAAGCGTTCCGATGAAATTTGTCTGGAACACGGACTTGACATTATCAAAAATCCCAAAAGAAACAGCACTATCAGCTACAAGGAACATGATGCTCGAAAGAAAGGTTATTCGTGGAAAATACAAATGGCTGATACGATAGACAGGCTCATTCTTCAAAATGATATTACGGACGTGTACTCTCTCATTGAAAAAATGCGTGAGTGCGGCTACACGTTTACCAACGAAAGCAGACTTATTGCAAAACCGAAAGGCGTGAAATACGGCTGCTGCATTGCAAAGCTTGGATTCGGATATTCTTATCAGATGCTTATGGAGAGGATAAGCAACAAGCAGAATGAATTTGTCGGAAGAAAGATAAGTGCGTTTGTCGGTTTTCAGGTTGAGCTTGCCGTAAGCATTCGTGAAAAACAGCTTGATGTTTACCGCACTCCCATGATCCATTATCCGACTTATGCAGAGGTAAAGAAATCTTTCGAGATCCTGAATTTTATTCACAGCAATCATATTCATTCCCTTGCTGATATGAAGTCATGTCTTGCGGCGGCAAACAGAAAAGAAGATATTGCTTTACACAGATATTGCAAGTGTACCGAGAAAAAAGAGCAGCTGAAAACGCTGAATTATCTTGGAGATGAATATGCTTGCCTGCTCAAAAACGAAAACAGAGATGAAGCGCAGCAGAAACGGTTGGAGAAGCTTCATTGGCAGCTTGTAGAAAGCGGCGGTATCGGTGGTTGGAATACTCACGAAGATAACTGGCTGCCGAAACTGAAGGACAAGCTTCTTAATGACCTCAGACAGCTTGACAGCCTTGCCGAAGAAATGGGCAGAGCTTCTAAAGAACGTTCAAAAGCTGAAATGTCGCTTGCGTATCTGGAGGATTTTCTGAAATCCGATTATGACAGGATTCGGGAACAGGAACAGCTTCGCATTCAGATCGAGAATTATCACAACGGGCTTGAACCGCAGGAAGATGGTACATACAAGGCAGAGCCTAAACCCACAGCGGAGAGAAATGCGGAATTTGCTTATCTGGATATGCGTGAGGAACAGCGCAGGCGTGCTGATGAACAGCGCAGGAGAGATGAGCGGCAGAGAGAAATGAGGAACAGGAGCCGCAGCGGTTACTGCCGGTGATGTATTTTCCGAATATATACGAACAAAAGAAATCACAAAAAGAAAGGAGCATTTGCTTATGAAAGAAAAAATAATCGAGCGTACCGTTAATGGTATAAAAGTCACTTCTCACATTCCCGAAGATGTGAGCGAGAGCTTTAAGCAGAATAAGATCAATCAGATCTATGATATTCTTATTGCTGCCGATAAAAGAATTGATAAATCGGACAAGTCCGAATCTGAAAAAACAGCATAAATAAATTTGCAAACATCACTTTAAAGTGTTGAAATTCAGAGGCGGATATGTTATAATGAATATGACGTAAAATCGCCTCTGAATTTATATAAAACGTTTCGGAGGTAATTTAAAATGAATAAGTATATAGCAATTTATGTTCGCCGTTCTGTCAGTGATAAGGAAAAGGGCAATAACTCTCTTTCCATTCCTGCACAGATAGCTGACTGTATCAGATTTGTCGGAGAGGAGGCTTTTTACAAGGTTTACGAGGAGGACGGAAAGTCGGGCAAGGACATAAAGCACAGACCGGCGTTCAGGCAGATGTTTGATGACTGCAAGGAGGGGCTTGTTTCCAAAATTGTGGTGAAAAAGTACGACCGATTCAGCCGTAATATGCGTGAATATCTGAACATCACAGATGAGCTTGACAAGCTTGGAGTAAGCGTTGTTTCCCTTTGCGAGCCGTTCAATACGGACACCAAAGAGGGCAGAATGATGCGAAACAATCTTCTGAATTTTGCGGAGTTTGAGCGTGAAGCAATAGCTGCAAGAGTTAAAGACAGCTATGACACCAAAGCACAGGAAACGGGCTTTTATCAGGGTGGAGTTGTATATTTCGGCTATCAAAGTTCAAGGCAGACCATAAACGGAAAGACAGGCTCCGTACTTGTTCCTTACGATTCCGCTGTTACCGTCAGGGCAATGTATGACGTTTATGCAAATCCCGAAGCATCACTCCGAGATGTTATTCTGTATATAAACGAGAACAATCTCCCGATGGACGCTCCGAAAGGGGACGGCACAGTAACAAGGGGCTTTGATGCACCGAATATCGCTGCCGTACTGAAAAATCCGCTTTACGTCAGGGCAGACAAGAACGTATATGAATATCTGCTGAAAAATAATTACCGCATTATAGATGATGTGGACGCATTTGACGGAAAGCACGGTTTATTTTGGCACAATTACAGAAGCAAGACCGACAGATATGTTAAGGTCGGTTATCACGAGGGACTTGTTGATGCGGACATTTGGCTTACGGTGCAAGAAAAATTCTCACGTCATCAGATACCGATAAGAAAAGGCAAGGTTCTCCGTTCATGGCTGTCGGGTCTGCTCAGGTGCGGACACTGCGGCCATGCGGTAAAGGTGGATTATACATACAATCCAAAATCGGGCAGCAGCTGGCGGTATTTTACCTGCAGCGGGTATAACAGCGTTCGGGGGTGTAAATCTTCGGGTATCAAGATGAATGTCAATCAGGTCGAAGAGCTGGTGTACAGCGATATGAAAGAGCATATCGAGGCTTTTGAGATAGCAAGAAAAGCAGATAAAAAGCCCTCAACAGAGGTTGATAAGATTCATTCAGAGATACTGAAAATCGAAGCGGAAACTTCAAAGCTTATGGAAAAGCTTGCCGATGCAGATGAAGTCCTTTTCGGATATATTCAGGATAGAATAGGTAAGCTCCACAGCACAAAGAATGAGCTTGAAAAAAAGCTGATGCTTGTTGACAGGCGTGTTAAGAAAATTGATACGAAACCGCTTCTTGATCCGCTTAACAGGTGGGATACGCTTACTGTTGAGGAGAAAAACAATCTTGCTCGAATGATGATCGAGAAGATATACATATCGACGGAAAAGGGTGTAGATATACACTATTATTTTTAAGTTTTTTTAGGCTCTCTTGTTTGGGTGGGCAATCCTTTGATCAAGAAGGAGATGGAGCTTCAAGCTCTCATAAAGGACTTGAAAATGGAGAAATCACGATATTCCGAGCATATCTATGAGCTTCAGGATAATATCCGTATAAAAATTCCCGAAAAGCTTCGCACAAATGAGCTTGTAATACAGCATCTTCAAAAAGATTTTGATACAGCAAGCAACACTCCGAAGTTTGTTGATGTGGACGGTAAGGAAACCTACCCTATTACGCTTATGTGTGATGTATATAACGACCGCAAGGAAGCAGGCACAAAGCTTAAATCGCTTATTTCTGCCAATGCAGCAAGAATAGCGGAGGGAAAGCTGTTTGAAGTCGGTGAATACCGTGGTTTAAGGTTTTCCATATTCTTTGACGCTCTTTCAAAGCACGTTAAGGCTTGCCTTGACGGTGAAAAGCATCATTACTGCGACCTTAACCCCGAAACCGATGTGGGTAATATTATCCGACTGGATAACTGTATCAACAACATACAGAAAAGCATTGAAGATCTGAAAAGCTCCAATGAAACTATGAGGTCGGAGCTTAAACAGATGGAAGCTGATGTGGACAAGCCGTTCCCAAAAGCTGAAGAGCTTCTGAAAGCCGAAACGGAGATCGAAGAAGTGCATCTCCAACTGACAAAGTTCGAAATGACTGATGATACCTTGCAGAAAGAGGTTTTTGAACGCCTTGCCGATATGTTTCCGCAGGTGCTTGAGGGTGACAGTGAATATGTGAAGTTCAATGTGCATGGCGGTGAGGATCTCCATGTGGAAATGAACGGTGATGTCCTTACGATCTGTCAGACATATGAGCAGAACGGTGACCTGATGTATGATCCGAGGATTGACCTCAAGGTCGATTATGATAATAAGAAGGTTATCCCGTTATCCTTTGAAAACAGCGGTATGGGAGTTTATGAGGAATACAGTTCCGAATTGACACCCGAAATCGCCAAGCAGATGAATGATGTGCTTGATTTTATGGATAATACTATGCTGGAAAATATCGAAGCAGCAGGTTATGAGCCTGAAGAAAATAATTTTGTTAATTATGAAAGAAAAGATAGGTGATAGTTACATGTATCACAAATCCGAGTGTATAATTGACATTATCTGATTGGGACTTGTTTCGCCTTGATTTTTGGGGTAGGCATATTATATCAAATTAGTGTGCAGCAGTCAAATATAAGGTTTAAACGAAGGTAAAAACTGTATTGTTATAAAATAAAAAAGCTCCAATAAAAAATCATTCGGCAGAACACACCGAAAGGTTTGAAATGGAGCTTTTTTATTTAATGAATATGCTGTTCGCCTGTTAATAGTTCCAAGTAACATTTGCGCAGAGATGTCCTTGCACGTGACAGACATTCTCTTACATAAGTTGCTTTAATGCCAATATGCTCGGCAGTCTGTTCATTATTTAGGTGAAGGATAGCCTTATCAAGAATTATCTGTCTGTATCGTGGGTGAAGCTTATTTAAGGCTTCCAGAAGCATATGGTTATCGTAATCCTTGATTGCAATGACCTCAGGATTGCTTTCAACCATCGGCTCAAGATCAGGAAATTCACTGATGCTTACAGTTGTGATGCTTTTATTCTTTTTAAGAATGGTGAAGCAGTGGTATTTGGTTGTCATATAAAGATAACTTCTCATTTTTGCGGGTGAGACCTTTTGAACATTATCCATATATTTCCATAATTTTAGAAAGACCTGCTGTAAAGCATCTTCGGCATCATGCTGATTTTTCAGAATGTTAAGAGCGCATAAGAACATCATCTGGTGATATTCTTCATACAGCTTGTTGAAGTAATACCGTGTATCTGCGTCGTCAATTACTTCAAGAAACAGCAGCATTACAGATGGCAGGGATTAGAGAAACAGGTTACTGTTTCAATAACATTGTTTCTGCTGTTATATACCTGAACCTGTACATAGTTGCAATAATAATATGAAGAGCTTAATGCACTTGTGCTTGTTTTTACAAATCCGGCAGGATCCTGAGAGGTGCTGGTCTGAGACCATGATTCAACTGGGGTCCAGTTTGATACGCCATCAGTTGATTTCATAAGTGTCATTGTAATAACTGATTTTTTTGTGGAGTAAAGGTAATATGATCCGGTACAGATTGCTTTGTTGCTTTCGTTAATATCTATTCCGGATAAAACATAGTGTACATTGTCATAAAGAGGCATAACTCCATATGACGAGGTGGGGGCAACAGGCATCATTGGTTCGTCATAAGCATATGTTGCAAATGACATTGTTCCGATAATACTTAATGCGGTGATAAATGAAATAACTTTTTTCATCATAATGATGACCTCCTAAACATTTTTATAATTATATAACTATAAACATTTAGGATTGCAACATATTATTTTAAAGATTGTGCAATTTTAACAAGTATATCCTCACTTATTGTATTATCGCTTGTTGTAATAAGATATGATGTATTTTCGTCAATCCACATTAACGAGGAAATTTCATCTTTTGAAGTATAGACTGCAGCATTGCCATTAACATCAATAAATTCTGAAGAGGTTGACTCGTTATCGGTATTTATGACTACATTGCTGGAATTTGTAATGCTGGTACTGATTGCGATGCTTATTGATTTTCCTTTGTCGTTTACAAATTTTTGCGTTGTGAGTGTATCTTCTTTATTGTATGACTGTAAGCTATATCCGTCAGGGAGATAACCCGGCGATATTACATCATTGATGCTATAACTGTCGTTATATGTCGTATGCGTGGAGTGAATATTTGTAAGCCAATCCAGAAATTTGATCCTCAGTGCATCAACCGAGACTACAGATATTGAAAAGAATACAATTATAACAGCACATACTGTTACAGCGTATCTTCCGAATGTTGCAGCCTTTTTTCCAAATGAACGGATCCTGACTTTTCGGTATTCCCTGTCAAGAGCTTTATAAAATTTTTCTCCTGCTTCCGGGTTGTCAGGAATGTCATCCATATTCTTATATTCTTCTTCAAGCTCTTTTCCGAATTTTTCAAGCATTTCGGATACAGCAAGGCTCATTACAGAGTTTTCATATTCTTCCATTAGTTTGCGGTCAGCCATTGAACTTGCCCTCACTTTCAAGGTGCAGTTTTTCTATCAGCGTACCGCCGGCTACAGCAATTACAAGTCCGACGATCACATACACCACAGCGACCTTCCAGCCGAATATGCTCATCAGAAGAATAAGAGAGCCGAGGTCAACCATTGGCGATGAAATAAGGAACGAGAACGTCACACCAAGCGGCAGTCCTGCACTCGTAAATCCCATAAACAGCGGTATTGATGAGCATGAGCAGAACGGTGTGACTGTACCAAGCAAGGCGGCAATGCAGTTCGCACCGATGCCGTGAAACCGTCCGAGTATCTTCTTTGTCCTCTCAGGCGGAAAGTAGCTCTGAATGTAGGATATAAGAAATATCAGCACACCGAGCAGCACCATGATCTTGATCACATCATAGATGAAAAACTGCACACTTCCGCCGATTTTTCTGCTTGTATCAAGACCGCAGGCGTTCAGCACAGAGCCGATCAGCCTGTTCAGCCATTTCATACCGAGAATCTCGTCTTGTATGAAGTCCCAAATTCCCATAAAGCACCTCTTTTCATAGATAAATTGAAATCAGTCTATTTATTTGCCGAATATAAAGCCGCTTTTTCATACGGCAGAATTATTCGTTTATCAGCTTTTCTGCGATAAGCACCGCACTCTCTATCATCTTGGGACATTCCGTTGCGAACAGCCCCTTTGCCCTTGCATAAGCCTTGCCCTCATCGGTTGCAATATCGCAGTCAAGCAGCTCACGGCAGATGTACGAGCCGTTCTGTTTTGCAAATTCATCAAGAAAACGCACGGCATAGCTGTTTGCTCTCTGCTGCCTCTCATAGTCGCCGTCCTCGCACATACCGTATTTAAGCCCTAAAGCCATAAGCGCACCCGTACACGCTCCGCAGACCTCAGCCTTGCACATACCGCCGCCGAAGCAAGCGCCGACTCTGAGTGCCTGTTCCTTCGTCATTCCAAGCTCCTCCGCAAATGCCGCCAGCACCGCCTGAGAGCAGTAGTACCTTTTTGAGAAAAGCTCGCTTGCAATTTCTGTGTGTTTCATAAGTATACCTCCAATAAATATATTTGAATTTATCTATACATACTGCAAATAAAATTCCGTGTTCCCACGGACATTTTATTTACAGCAGCATTCTCCGCTGTCAGACACTTTTGTCAGCTCACGCAGAACATTCACAGCGACCTCCGTACCTTCCGCAGAAATGGAGTAATACATCCACTTGCCCTCTTTTCTTCCGACCACAAGACCGCTGTCACAGAGTATCTTCATGTGATGCGAAAGCGTAGGTTGGGTACACTGCATTGCTTCAAGCAGCTTGCAGGCACATTTCTCGCCGTTTTGCAGAAGCCTGAATATCCGCACACGGTTCTCATCGCACAGAGCCTTGAATATCACGGTGATCTGCTTATCTGTCAACTCCATGATGCACCTCTTTCATATCGAAGATTTTCTATATTATATCACACAAATAGAAATTTGTCAATATGTAATTGAATATTTTTTTGATAGTCTTACAGAAATAGGGAAAGCCCTCAGTATTGAGAGCTTTCATGTGATAATCTAAATAATTATTCTTCCAACAAGTTGTAAAGACCATCCTCTGAGAGAACGCCACGTTTCAGATCTTTCGGGAGCAGTCCAGCTTCATCAGCGGCATAGTCACGCTTCCAAGCATCGCTGCTGTAATAGGCAGACAGCTCACCGAGGAGCTTCTTGCGTTCAGGTGCTTCGCTGTCCATTGCCTGAACCTGATTCATTATCTTTTCATAATGTGTGATTCGCTCGATATGTTCCTGTATCGGAGCGGAATACTTAGGTGTGATCTTCTCAAATCCGTGCAAGACTTGTTTATCCGAGAACGATGACAGCTTGCCGTCCGACCATTCTATGAAAACATTATCCTAAAGTATCGTAGCAGTAGAGCCGACAGGATAATCTCTGGTGACAGCTTCTGACGGAAAATACATTCTTGATACTGCAGAAGAGGGAACATATAAATTTGAAGCTAATGCAGTGACAAGCTCAGGTAAAAACATATCAGCTTCTGCGACCATAGAGGTCGTAAATTCAGGCAAGCCGATCGTTGACCTTATTTTTGATAAGGACAGCTATGCGGAGGGCGATGATGTTATTGTGACTGTCACTGCCTCCGATGAGACAGGCATTGGGGGAATGGCTCTTGAATATGATGGCTTGCAGGCAGAGCTTGATGAAAACAACTCTTATACAGTAAAGAAAATAACAGCCGGCAAACACACCATTGTTGGAATTGCGTGGAATACTGCGGGCGCTGTTTCAAGTGCAGAGTATGAAATTACCATCAATCCCAAGGGCAGCGAACCCGCAGATGAGCTTACTCTCAATGCGGAGATCGATACATCAAAAATCAAGGTGGGAGAGCCTTTTGATATCAACATTACCGCAAAGGGCGGTGTTGGTGAAAAGACAATATCCTGCACAGTTAATAACGAAAGCGTTGCAGTCGTAGATTCAAAGGCAAACTATACTCCCGAACAGTTTGGAACATATGATATCGCTGTTTCTGCAGTTGATGAAGCCGGCAGCAATATTACAAAGAGAATTAAAGTTACAATTTCCGAAAGCGGAGCCGATATAGAAGACGATGATGAAAATGAATATGATGAGGATTGTGATTATGTAAATAAATATCAGCCGTCTCCGGTTGTTCGTGTAATTCCCGAACAGACAGCAGAAACAGAAGTGAAGCTGACAGCAGAAATGATTGACATGATTGAACAGTTAACTTCACCTACAGCTGTTTATGAATATCTGTACAATAATGTTAATTGTGAGTTTTACACAGGCTCACGAAAGGGCGCAATAGGCACTTTTGAACAGAATGGCGGAAATGATGTTGACTGTGCAAGCTTACTAATTGCCTGCTTAAGATATATGGGATATGAGGCGGAATATGTAACAGGAACAATATGCCTTGACAGCCGACAGGTTATGAAGCTTACCTGCACAGATGATCTGGAAACAGCATTAAAGGTTCTTGGCATTGCAGGAAGGTCTGGCACAGTAAGTGGTAATAAGATATATATTGACCACACATGGGTGTCTGCTGAAATAGACGGACAAAAATATGGGCTTGACATCAGCTTCAAATACTATGAAAAACTGCATTTGTTCAATGATTATGTTAATGAATCAATGAATAAAATTGATATATCTGATATCAAAGAATCATCTGATATATATTGGCTGATGAATCCATACGAGAATAATCATGATCAGATGATAATTGCGCAAAAGACTATTATCAAAAGAGAAATTTCGGAATTACCCTTGTCATTGCCGTATATTTGTGATACAATAATGGAGCAGACTAATGATATATGCGATTCAAGATATATTGCAAGAGATTATATGACTGTTGAATTCGGAGGGGAAGCATACAAAATTTACGCTTCTGAATTGGCATCAAGCTCTGTTACTATAGGATTTGAATCGGATCTGTATTATGGCTCAACTCCTGTTCTTTACATTGACAATAATCCTGCAAAACGTTGGAAAAGCTGTTCTTCCTCAAGAGGGACAAGGCTCGTTATGAATATTTCTGTTTCAACATCCGGACAGAGATATTACTATTCAAAGGAAATCCTTGCAGGCTCTTCCCATGCGATCGTGACCGATACGCAGATCGTCTCAGCACAGGACATTCTGACAGCATTTGACAGAATGCCTGTGGCTGAGAATGAACGGGCACTTGTCAATACGGAGAATGTTTTTGAGGATAAGTATATTGGCAATTTGCTGAATTTGATAGGCAAGGCGTATTTTGCCCAGCTTGATATTGAGTCAAAAATACTTGCAAATGCTCAGAATATTTATGCCGAGAGGTATATTAGTGTTGGTGTGTTTAGTTATACGCCGACATTTATCGAAAATCTCGGAGCAGTCAGGGAGCTTGATCAGGGCGGCTATAGTGTTGATATTATAGGCAACAACTGTGCGGCTGTTAGTCTTGACGGCAATGAAACGTCCGAAAAAAGCTATTACTTTGGTGCAGGATATGTTTCTTCATACTTTGAACATTTGGTATTGGAACAGTTTATAGGCATAGACAGCGTTTCCACAGCAAAGGTATTCATCATTGCGGCTCAGAATGGAATTGACTTCAAAATAATATGTTCTGAAAATGCAGATGAGATATCAACGCTTGTTCTAAATGCTTCGGATATTTCCGAAATACGTTCATATGTAAACAGCGGAAAAACTGTAATTGTTCCAACCCGAAATATATCGATCAACGATTGGACCGGAACAGGCTTTATTGTTCAGGACCTTGACAACAACGAAATTATTTTCAGATTGTCAAACGGACTGAATGGCGGATATACAACTACAGACGCTAAAATTAATTTTTCCTTTATGACAGTCTTGACCTGTGCTGATATAGGCGGCAGTTTAATGGGCATTGTTGGACTTTTGACTGCATTATCTTTTGCAACGCCGTTATCATGGGCAGTAGGGATTATTGGCACTGCCGTATTGTTTGGTGTATTTTGCAGTGTAATATGTCAATATTATGAAGCTGCAAATTTATACGTCAAGGCTTTGTTAGGAAATGAAGAAGCTACTAAAGCCTTGTACGAGCTTGCCAAGTTCAATGGGATTGCCTATATATTTGCTATGGCGATTACTCCTGTAGTTCAGCCTGTTGCCAAGTTTTTATCCGAAACAAAGATCGGGCAGAAATTCCTTAGTAAGGTAAATAAAGAGCTTTTTGAAAAGAGTCCGCTTGTTGTTAAGGATGCCTATGATAACTGGATTTCCAAGGGGTATTCTGAAGATGCCGTTTCAGATTTGCTGGGTGATTCCAAATTTCCGCTTTACAGTGATGATTTGGTTGAAGCTGCATTAAAATCAGATGATCCTGCTGCATTTGCCAGCACTATGGCTAATTGCAGTGATGATGTTGTCAGGGCTTTGAATGCATCTGATGATAAGGATTATGCTGTAAGACTTATTACTGAAAACAGCGAAGATGGAATCAATCAATTATTGAGAGAGTATGAGAATGGCGGAAATGTAATAAGCATTGAAAGCAATAAACGCCTAAATCAGATTGAAATAGAGTTTAATTATAAACCCCAATATGATGAGGGTGAGTTTGCAAGACAGTTGGCTGATCAGGAGAATGGAATGAATCAATTGACTGTTGAAGAATATTTAAAGAATCGTCAGAAATATATTAACGAGGGGCGAGCTGCAGAAAGTAAAGTATATCAACAGCAGGCAAGAGATATGGCATATTTTGATAAAGTTAATGAATTATGCAATTTAGGAAAATCGAAGAAAGAAGCTGAGAATATTGCTAAAAAATGGTTAGAATCTGAAGCAGCTTTGCATAATCCTGATATGATTGCTGGAGGCAAACCTCAAAATGTAGGTGGAATGGGAGATAGCAGAATTAATTCTTCAATCGGATCGCAATGGCAATATAGAATAGATGAAGTGGATAAACAAATTGAAGAAATGGCAAGGTGGATGACTGATGAGGAAAAAGCAACAACGTATTTAAATGTAAAGCTATCGTATACAACAAAATAAATTGGAGGAATGAAAAATGATTGAAATCAAATCTGTAAATCTTGAAGTTAATAAGGATACTATAAGAAAATATAAATCTCATGTACCAAGCGAGCTTATAGAAATATGGGAAAAATATGGTTACGGGGAAATGCTTGATGGCTATCTTAGATTTATCAATCCGGATGATTATACAAATTTAGTTGACGAAACATGTATGTACAGACAAAAATCAATACCTATAATAACAACAGCATTTGGCGATGTTATTACTATTTTCAACGGAAAATATATTGATATAATAAAATATAGGTATGGATTTTATTATCTGATTGCTGCGGAGTTAAAGGCTTTCATCAGAGATTTGGGTGACATTTATACTGTTAAAACAACATTTGAACTTGATAAGTTTAAAGAAGCAGTTGAAACATTGGGCGGAGTAGAGCATGACGAATGCTTCTGCTACGTTCCCCTGCTCGGATTGGGCGGAGCGGAAAAGGTTAGCAATATCCAGAAAGGTAAAACAAGGGAACATATTGAAATGATTTCTCAGCTTGTGGGAAAAGCTCAATACAAGGCAGTGCTACCTGATTGATGTATTATTATTGAAAGATGCCAAGACATACCCCAACGGCGCAAGGGCGACATACACCTATGACGCAAACTACAATCTCATTTCCGAGACAAGTGCAAGCGGCGGTGTGACCTATTATGAGTATGATAAGATAGGCAGAAATACGGCTATCGTTGACGCACTGGGCAACCGCACAACATTCTTCTACAATGCCAAGTCCCAGCTTGAAAGCATGACCGACCCCATGGGCAGGACATATACTTACAGCTATGACGACAACGGCAACCGCATTAAGACCACATATCCCGACAGCACAAGTGTGTCTTCCGTATATGATGCAAGAGGACGTGTTACACGTCAGACCGACCAGCATGGCTACAACACATATTATGTTTATGACGGTGCAGACAGGCTTATCAGTGTGACTAATGCGCAGGGCGTTTCCACAAGCTACGCATATGACGAAGTGGGCAATATGACCTCCGTTACCGACGGAAACGGCAATGTCACCGCATACGCATATGATGATTTCGGCAGAGTTATAAAGACCACAAACGCTCTCGGAAATTCCGCATACACCACCTATGACAAGAGCGGAAATGTTCTGACCTCAACCGATTATGCAGGCAGCTTGACAAGCTATACATACGACAGTCTTGACAGGGTTTCAAGTAAAACAACACCCGACGGCACGGTAAGCTTTGCTTACACCACTGACGGAAAAATTTCCACAGTTACCGATAATTCGGGTGTTACCTCATTCATTTATGATAATATGGACGGTCTGACCCGTGTGGATTATCCCGACGGAAATTATGTAAGCTATTCTTATGATAACGCTTGCAGGCTTACAAAGGTCACAACACCTTTCGGTTCAACATCTTATGAGTATGATCTGCTTGACAGGCTTACAAGAGTAGTTGACCGCAATGGTTATGCAACCGTTTATGAGTATGATGCAAACGGAAACCGCACCGCTGTTCATTATGCTAATGGGTTGACAACAACATACGATTATGACCTTTTGAACAGATTAATAAAGCAGGAAACTGTTGACATTGATGGGGAGATTGTAGTACAATATATCTATACTCTCGGCGTGGCAGGCGAGCGCAAGAGCGTTACCGAGCTTGGACGTGCTGTTGAGTATACCTATGACAGCTTGTATCGGTTGACTTCGGAAACCATTACCGAGGGCGAAAAGGTAACTGCCTACACCTATGCTTATGATAATGTAAGCAACAGAATCTTGAAAACTGTAAACGGTGAAGAAACTGTTTACACTTATAATGCACTCAACCAGCTTGTGAGCGAGAATGACATTGTTTATGAGTACGACCTTAACGGTAATCTTGTAAGGGTAATTGGCTCTGCACAGTCTGCACTCTATGAATACAACGCTGAAAACAAGCTTGTAAGGGCTACTGTTCAGAACGGCGTACTTGTTACTGAGGAAACTTATACTTACGATTATTCAGGCAACAGAACTTCTAAAACAACACACAGAAGTGACGGAGTAACTGAGTATGTAAAGTACCTCAATGACAACTCTTCTTTGACAAATGTTCTTGCAGAGATTGATTCTGAGGGTTCGGTGCAGGCATACTATACCATTGGAGCTGACCTTATTTCTCAGGAACGTGACGGCAATGTGTCTGTATATCTTTATGACGGACATGGTTCTGTTGTTGGACTTGCTAATGAAAGTGGCGTTGTTACCGATACATATTGCTATGATGCTTTTGGTAACTTGCTGAAATCTAAGGGTTCTACTAAGAACTGTTACCGTTATTGCGGTGAGCAGTTTGACGAGACTACTGGCTTGTATTACTTACGTGCCCGTTATATGGATACTTCTACGGGTAGGTTTATTTCGCAGGATAGTTATGCTGGAAGTATTTCTGACCCTGTTTCTCTGCACAAGTATCTTTATGCTAATGCTAATCCTGTGACTTATTCTGATCCGAGTGGGTATATGTCGGTTGTTGAAGCAATGGTAGTAAGTGCTATTCAAGGAGCACTTGTTAGTGCGTCATGCACGATTGGTATGAATATTTTGAAAAATTTGGATGAAACAGGAGAAATAAAGATTACTTGCTCAGCTGGTGAAATTGTATTTTCTGCTGTATTTGGGGGACTGTTTGGTTTGGTTTTCTCTGCATTAGTGGTTTATGCAATTGAAATTGCACTAATCATATCGGCTATAGGTATAGCATCATCTGTTGCTGAATCATTGGAGGCTTTTTTAAAAGGTGATTCTTATCAGGGATGTGGTTATGCGTTTTTATCATTATTAGGATTATCAGGAATGAAAAAATTGTCTAACATCTATCTTAACAACGGTCAAGTACCAATATGCAGATGGGGACGTCCTGGATTGGAATATGGTGACTGGGTGATGTATGGTAAAAAAGGCTTTAAGAGTTTTTTATTTTCGTGTAAATGGGATCCGAATCCTACAAATTCAAAAGTTAGTTTTGCTCAATACAGTAGTACTGGTGAATCAGCATGGGCTAATGTTAATGATCTCACTTGGCCACAAGAAAAAGGAATAGATTCTGGTTGGAAATGGATCTTTGGTCAGAGACAATATTTTCCAGGTGCTTCTAATTATGATTACTCTGCTGAATATCCAATAGTTGCCTATTTAATCGAACTTATATTTGGTTCTGATAATTAACCCGAAAAAAGGAGATAGCTATTATGAGTGGAGTTGAGATTGCTGTTGTTGCTATTTTAGGGTTGTTTTCATTATACTTTATAATTAAGAATGGAATTATATTGATAAAACAACTTAAAAAAGTTGAATGTCCATCTGTTTTCCCATTTGCTGGAGGTGTGTTTGGTGCTATAGCAGTGTTGTTGACTTTGAAAGAGCAGAGTGGGGGGATGATTTTTATACCGTTATTGCTTGATTACGGGAGTATACCTATAATATGTAAATGCTTATATTTTTTCATTAGTGATTGGGTTGATTGGGTGTTTAAAAATAAGAAATAATAAGCGTTTGTTAAATATTACGGCAACAGAACTGCCGTTCATTATGCAAATGGGTTTACTACCACATATGAATACGACTTGTTCAACAGACTTATTTGTGAAAAAACTATTGACAGCAAAGATAATATTGTAGTACAATATATCTATACTCTCGGCGCAGCAGGAGAGCGCAAGAGCGTTACCGAACTTGACCGCACTGTGGAGTATAGCTATGACAGCTTATATCGTTTGACCTCTGAGACCATCACTGAGGGTGAAAAGGTAACTGTCTATACCTATGCTTATGACAACGTAAGCAACCGCATCTTGAAAACCGAAAATGGTGCTGCTACTGAGTATGTTTACAACGCTCTGAATCAGCTTGTTTCTGACAGCAATACTTCTTATGAGTACGACCTTAACGGAAATCTTGTAAGAGTAATTGGCTCTGCACAGTCTGCACTTTATGAGTACAATGCTGAGAATAAGCTTATAAAGGCAACTGTTCAGAACGGCGTACTTGTTATTGAGGAAAGTTATGCCTATGACTACGAGGGCAATAGAACTTCTAAGACTACACATAGAAGTGACGGAGTTACTGAGTATGTAAAGTATCTCAATGATAATTCAAGCCTTACTAATGTTCTTGCAGAGATTGATTCTGAGGGCAATGCTGTAGCTATCTATACTGTTGGTGCTGACCTTGTTTCGCAGGAGCGAAGCGGCAAAACGTCAATTTACCTCTATGACGGACACGGTTCTGTTGTTGGACTTGCTAATGAGAATGGTAAGGTTACTGATACCTACGCTTATGACGCATTTGGTAATCTTCTTAAATCTACAGGCTCTACCAAGAATTGCTACCGTTATTGCGGCGAGCAGTTTGATGAGACTACTGGGCTTTACTATCTGCGTGCGAGGTATATGGACACTACTACAGTGTGTTGCATTTAATGGATACTGATCCAAGTGGAAATTTGACAGTTGCAAATTAGACAGGAGGAGCGCTTTGGAAAAATGATTAAGAGGACTATTTAAAAGTATTGGTCATCATAATAGATTTCAAAAATATATTAAGCCTTATATGACAGTTAATTTGTCATATAAGGCTTTGTTTATTATGTGCATATTTATAGGCGACTATTTGTGGAATGTGTAGAGTTTATAGAAATATGTGTTACAATTTGTCAATTTTAATGTTTTATTATGTGTAAATAAAATACACAACACATTTTATATTTTGGATATATGCTATTCGTGTAGTATAAGTGTTTTGTATATCAATAATCATGGGGGAACAAGCAATGATTTGAGAGAAAATTATAATTAGAATGTGTTATAACGTAGCATTATAAATAATGTTTATAAGCTATGTGTAGCCGGTTACTGGGTTGTACTGGCGTTTTTTGCGTTAATTGATATGGTTAATTAGATGGAGGAATGTTAATGGAAGGTAAAAAGGTTGTAGCAACTGCATTGGCGGCGGCAATAGCAGTGTCAGTGTCTCCTGTAAATGCAATAGATGAAAGTAAAAATAAAAACGTGACTTTGGGATATTCTGAAGATGATGAAGATAATGGCGTAATGCTGATGTCCAATGAGGATGTTGCTGTTAAAAAAATATCTGAAACTGATACAAGCATTACAATATCGTGGACTGGATTCAATAATGATAAAGTATCATATTATACAGCTGTATGCAATGGCTTAGAATCAGGTAAAATTTCAGAATGCACATATACTATCAACGGATTGACAAGTGGGTGTGAATATAGCATAGCTGTCAGGGCATATGATGAGGAGGACAAACTTATTGGATCCAGTCAAACTATTTATGAATACACAGATTGGAATGTTGCATCAGATACAGTATTAACATCAAATAAGACGGTGGCTGATTTAAACATTAACGGTGGTAATTTAAAACTTAATGGATATACGCTTACGGTTAAAGGAAATGTCTATTTGACATCCTCAACTTTATATGTTGATCAAGGCAAGTTATATGTCAGCGGCAATTTCAACATGAGCAGTACAAACGGAAGCAATGGAAACGGCAGTCTCACAATGAATAAGGCAGAGGACTATATCTGTGTAAACGGGGATTTTCTTGCGTATTCATACTATGCAAGCACACTTACAGACGGAATTATTGAAGTGAAGGGTAACTTTGAGCAAAAGAAAGCATACTACGGCTACAGTAATAATTTCGCACCGAGCGGAGATCATAAGGTGATACTGAGCGGAGAAAGACAGCAGACAGTAAGCTTTGCCAGAATGGAATCTGGATTTAATATTCTTGAGCTTCAGAATTTTTCAGAGGAAGGCGTAGTATTCTCAACACCTGTGACAATAACTGAATTTATTGATAACGGCTGCAATGCAAGCTTTGCGAACGGAGAACGTTCGGGCTGGGTATTGGAAGCAGATGAGACCATAGAGGGAGACCTGTTTCTTTCAAGGGGAACACTTGACCTTAACGGACATAAGCTTGTTGTAACGGGAGATCTTGTTCAGTCAGGCGGAATAGTGCTTGTAAATGGAGGAGAGCTTGAGGTACAGGGAGATTACCGTGTGCAGTCACTCAGCGGAAGCACATACGGCAACAGCACAGGAGTGCTTAATATGACAAATGAAGCTGATACTGTAAGAGTACTCGGCAGCTTTGTTATGCAGTCAACAGCCGATCACAGAGAAAAGCTTACAGCAGGAACACTTGAAATAGGCGGAGATCTTGTACAGAATAATGGTGCAAACAGGTACAGCTTCCATACAACAGGAACACATACGGTAGTTCTGAATGGAACACAGAAGCAGACGGTAAATATATATAATAATAGCAAGGAGAATTCGAGGTTTAATGATCTCAGGATTGCGAATACATCTGCAGAAGGCATAGATTTTGCAGAGGATGTATATGTTATCGGAGCATTATACAATACCGATTCAATAATTACCAATGTAACTAATCTGTATATATGCTCAACAACGAAATTTGCAGACGGAGCATGGAGCAATACGGCAAATTTTGTTGAAGGATACACATTAAGCGATGATCTTACAATAGATGGAGCTGTATATCTTACAGGCGGCACATTCAAGCCGGATGGGCACAGACTGAATGTCAGCGGCAATTTCAACATGAGCAGTACAAACGGAAGCAATGGAAACGGCAGTCTCACAATGAATAAGGCAGAGGACTATATCTGTGTAAACGGGGATTTTCTTGCGTATTCATACTATGCAAGCACACTTACAGACGGAATTATTGAAGTGAAGGGTAACTTTGAGCAAAAGAAAGCATACTACGGCTACAGTAATAATTTCGCACCGAGCGGAGATCATAAGGTGATACTGAGCGGCAGAGGTGTCCAAAAAGTAAATTTTGAATCAGAAATATCAAAGTTTAATGTACTGGAAATAACCAAATCTCTTGAAACAGGTTATATTTTCAGCAGAACGCCACTTTGGAATGAGCTATTGGAGAAGAAGCCCGATGATAAGCCGCCTACTTCTCCTACAAATCTCCATATTGAACGTTCTACTTCTACGTCTATAAAAATCACATGGAATGAATCAGAAGATGAGTCAGGAATTTACTGCTATTATATTTATCGTGATGGAGAGCGGATAGGTTCCACCAGAAATTTATATTATGTTGATACAGGATTGAAGTCACATTCACAGCATCTGTATTACGTTATTGCATATGACATTGATGGAAATATGTCCGAAAAGAGCGATATTATAGAGGCAGCGACAGATGCTGATGAATATGCCCCTACACAGCCTGCAAATCTTACAGCGGTAGTTAAGGGTGATAGTACTATTTATCTTTCATGGATCGCATCAAGCGACAATGTTAAGGTAGTTGAGTACAACATTTACCGCAACGGGGTTCTTATTGCCAAGACCGAGGGTACAGCTTATACTGATAAAAATGCTTTTGCAGGGCTTTACACATACTATGTTGAAGCTGTTGATAATGATGGTAATGTATCAACGGCAAGTCAAAAGGTCACTGTTGATAACGAAGCCCCCGCAAAGCCTGCTCTGACTCTCAGTAAAGTCGGTGACAGTTATATCTCTCTGGAATGGACAGGAACGGACAATGTTGATGTAGTTTTTTACAGTATTTACAGGAATAATGTGCTTGTAAAAACAGTTGCTGCCAATAGTTATGTTGATACAAATGTTTCAATAGATTCAAACTATACATATTATGTTGTTGCTTATGATGCAGCAGGCAACAAATCAGAAGCAAGCAATGAAATATCTGTATATACCGGAGAAGACAGCACAGCCCCTGAGGTGATTTCTGTTTATGCGGCAAAGAGAAAATATTCTAAGGCCATACCAATATCTATTTTTGTAAAGGATAATCAGGCTGTTGCTGCAATTTATGTTCAGACATCTTCTGATAATAGAATGTGGTCAGATGTAATGGAAATAAATGCAGGAGGAAAAATAGAGGCAAATGTGATTGGCTCTATTGACTTGACAGAATGTTCGGATGGAGCCCTTTATCTTCGTGCGTATGCTGAGGATGTGTCGGGAAATAAAAGTAACGCAGAAAATTCTCCTGTATTCAGTATAACTGTAGATAATACTGCACCTAAAACTCCTTACGACCTTACGGTTAATACAGAAAATGGTTCACTGGAGCTGAAATGGGATACTTTCGAATCTGATACAGATATTGAATATTTCAAGATTTACCGTAGAGAGAATGATGAAGCTGATTATACTCTTGCTGCGGATAATTATAAATATTGGAATTATATCGACTGCAATATTGAGCTTGGTACCCAGTATTATTATGCAGTTTCCGCCATTGATGATGTGGGAAATGAAAGTATGCTGTCTGAGGAAGTAATGAAATGTATTTCCGACGACAAAATAAAACCCGTTATACATAGTATAAGCCCGGTTGAGGGCAGTAAAATAGGAGAAAATCCTACAATAAATGTTTCGTGTTCGGATAATTTCAGGCTTGGCAAGCTTACCGCCGAAATAAAAAAGACTACAGATGAAAATTGGTCAGAGGTTCGTTCAGAAAAATTAGACTCTTATGCTTCTGTTGTTTCATTTTCACTTAATACAACTGACCTTACAGATGGACGTTATGATATGCGCTTCAAAGTATCTGATTCAGTTGGAAATATCAGTGATTATGTCAATGCAACATATGATTACAGAAAATGTACATTATCATCACCGGTATTATCAGCAGTGCCTATAGGTTGGGGAGCTGATTTGACTTGGAGTATGACCGATACAACCGAACTTGCAGGATATATTGTCTATCGCAAAGCTCCGAGAGAAGACTCGTTTAAGGTTATTGGACGAATTAAAGAAGCCCATTTTACGGATGCAACGGCAGATGCTGGAAAAACGTATTATTACAGGGTTGATGCCTGTGATATTAGGGGAAATATTGTTGAAGGTAATATTGTATCTGTTGTTCCGACATATGAGGACAGCAGTGCACCGACATCTGTTCCCGGAGAAGGCGTTTTTGGAATTGCAGGTAAAGCGGTATCGTTTGATGGCACTGCATCGTATGACAACCATTATGTTGAGAAGTATTATTGGGATTTTGGCGATGGCACTGTATCTGATGAGGCGAAAGTCAAGCATACATATAATTCAGAAGGTGACTACAATGTTAGCCTTACGGTTTATGATAGCGCAGGAAACTTTGATACAGCTCAAATGAAAGTAAAAGTTTATCCCGAAGACTATAGCTGTACAAGGATAAAAATAACTGATTCTAATGGTATGTATATACCCAATGCACGTATTTACTGTGAATCCCTGCCTGAAAAACTTGATGCTATGTCTGATTCATCAGGATGTTATGACTTTGTATATCCGGACGGGAGCTTTAATATTTATATTTATCAAAATGGATATCTTCCACAAATGATAACAATATCATCGGAAGATAGGAAGTCAAATGAATATGTCAGCTTAAAGAAGCAAAATGTCGTTACGG
>ERZ825137.711-NODE-711-length-46550-cov-4.210173_pt1 | contig 46550 bp, 65 predicted proteins | sample MGYA00519873_ERZ825137 | MGnify/ENA primary metagenome ERZ825137 (study PRJEB31778, sample SAMEA3449190) | human gut metagenome | biome: human gut; feature: human-associated habitat; material: faeces | place: United Kingdom | collected 2010/2012 ...
TAATACGGATCTTATCACCCTTCTTCAAAGTTGTGCTTTTCTTTGTGGTGGTTGCTTTCTTTACATCATATGGCGGTCTACCATATCCTGCTATTCTTGCATAATTTAACGGATATGACTTCTCTCGAACACAACCTCCATTTGCTGACACTCCTGCTTCTGAACTAGTATTACCCTCAATGGTATATACTCGATTACTCGTGACCTTCGTTACTAATCCAGTATGACAAATGCCACCGTTTGCGTTTGTAAAGAAAATCTGGTCGCCTACCTTTGGGTTGCTAGTATGCCATGCTTTCTTTTTCTTATAGAGGGCAGCACTATTTACTGTATAATCATCAAATTTTCCGCAAAGAAGTTTCTTCGCATTCGACACACCGTATGCTTTCTGAAAACACCAATCTACAAAGCAATCACACCAGTATGCCGGGAAATCCATTACTGCCGGATATAACTTATGCATATCCCTGCCATACTTGGTATAATTGTCCCGACCGGCTCCCTTAGTTTTATGATCTAACACTGACGGATCTTTCCTATATGCCGCCGCTGATTTTTCTAAATAACCAATCTCTGCCTTTGCAATCTGAATTACTTTATCTGGATAATTTGCCATAATCAATCACCTTCCTTTTCACTATCTGATTCTTCCTTTTTGTCAATCTGATCTCTTGCCAGCATCAGCCACCGGATTATCCATTTAGGAACTGCACTTGGATTAGTTTTATAGATGTTTTCGCTAATGCTAATACACTCATTAATCACTATGTAGCATCCTATAATCATGCCAAAGACTGCTCCTGTCTCTGGAAATGGTATATTGATTATGTTACAGCAATACGGTATAAAGAAGTCCAAAAAGAAGCCAAAGAAAAGAGCTGCAAACAGCCCTAACTTTTTCCAAAAACCAATAGTTCCCTTCTTACTTGTAATTCTCTCACCTGTAGCCTTAGCTCCAATAATACCAGTAATCCAATCGAAACACACCGCAACCGACACAAACATCACTATCAAGTAGTACTGTTTGGCAAACGCTGCGATTATTCCGCACAGCACGGATAAAATCCATTTTGTCCTTTCCATTTTTCTTTCTCCTTTCGTTTTTTGCGTTTTCTCGAAGCTCTTTCCTCTTTTACATTGTCTCACCTTCCTAATTGCAAATTAAAAAGCCCAATCACTGCAATTGTTCCAATCGCATAATCATTGTATTCAGATCCACCCGATGATGCAGACGCTGTAACAGGAATATTTGTTTCTCCCATCTTTAGTATTACTTCTTCATCTGTCGTAAAATCATGATCATCATTAGTGGTGACAGTTGTCCCAACCGGTATAATAATGTCTTCCTTTGCCGGCTCATTTGTATAAAATTGCAAAGTCGTAGTTGCTTTTTCAGCCTCTAGTCTCTTACATTTCTCTCCACCAATAGCATCCAACACTTCCCCTCTTGCGTATTTTCTCATTTTTTGCCGGGCAACATCATCTATTACATTGTATAAAGAAACCCACAACGGAGTTATAACAGATTCAATAAATATTCTCCGTTCATCTCCTGGATATAAAGTGGTATTACATCCTTCCTGTGCTTTATTAATTAGGAACTCTTTTATAGATTTTGCATCTGTTACTGTAAATAATGCCATCTTACTCTTCCTCTCTATCTGCTACAACTACATCTACTTCATATGTACCATCTTCGTATAATACCGGTTCAATCTCTAAATCATCTAGTGATACTCGTTCTTCATATTGCTCTATCAAAAACTCTGCATCCTCTACAAGATCTATCTCCGCCTCATCCACAACCTCATCAATAATATCCTGATCAATCCCCTTGACTCTCTCGTAGGCACATTCCCCACGTCGCATAGCCATAAGGTTTGTAATACAATTTGTTATTTCATCATTTCCCTTTGCTAACATGTTAGTGCCTCCTATTTACTTTTTGATTTTTTCTTCGTAACCTTCTTTGCTGTAGCTGTTTTTCCTGCTTTCTTTTTACTGGTCTTTTTGGTTTTTGCCTTCTTTTCTTCAAAAGATAAGGCAATTCCTGCTTTCATTACTTTTCCCGCTGCGTATACTTCGATATCAGAAGCGGACGCAGATTTTAAGCGCAACTTTGACGGTCCAAATCTCTTTTTTCCTATATATAATGGATGAACCTTTCCGACAAGTTTTGCCCAACGCTTTACCTCTTTCTTAACGTTATTTCCAATGAGTGCCTGTGGTATATATGAGAAAGAAACTGTCTGTTTCTGCTTCTTATTTTTACCATTTACAGAATAATCAATTTTTAAATCATTCTCTATTGGTAAGATCTTCTCTGAAGTACACTGCCATTTCATCGAACCCCATTTAGCCATAACCGCCGATGTACTTTTTTTCTCCTTTGTCTTTTTCTTTTTACTTTTTTTCTTTGCCATATTATGCCTCCTGATATCTTAACCATACCTTTGAGTATCCATGCACCAAATCATGTCTCATTCGATATATTAGTGCATTGCCATTTGCCCTTGGATAATCCTTACTGACCACTGTTACATATGATCCACTTGAATACTGATCTAATAGATCATCTGCCGTTATACATCCTATCTTCGCCGATGAATTGTTGTACTCCAATAAGTTTTTAGCAAACCGATTTCCTTCTTTTATTGATGATAATTTCATTCGACACATCAATGTTCCTCCTTCAATCTGTATCGAATAACTACCCTCCTTACCATCATCAAATACCTGACACTTACTATATAATGGTTTATTTGCGAGTGACACATCACCATTATCAATTTCAAAATTATTTCTAACCGCCTGTTCCGCCAGATAGCGACATGATGCTACTATCAATTTTCCATCAAAGAAAGTGAGAATGCATCCCTCTAATCTTGCCAATCTGGCAGCAAATTCCACTATTCTTTCATTATTCTGTTCGATATTGGCATATATAACATTCGGAATACCATAAAACTCAAAGGAAAGATTCATTTTTTGTGCGAGGTCGCACAATACTTTTTCAAACTTTACGTTCTTCCATATTTTCTTATCCCTTATAGCAACCACTGATTGTTTTATCGGATTTGCTGTAATTTCATATACCGAACCCCTTGGATTAACCTTATTAATGTACATCTTCTTTGAATCAACACTTCCATCTTTTACACGTATCTCATCTCCATTTCTCATTCCGTATAGATCAAATTGCTGATTGTCTTCAAAAGATATACGAAGATGCGACAGTGTATTGTCGCATCTTGATTCATATATACATTCTTTTGTTTCCACATGAGAAGATATATTCTTACCATTATAGAAGATTTCCATACTATCAACTCCTCTCCCACGGAGGTTTTGTAGTTACCTCTTCTACGTTTTCTATCACCGGTAAATACAGTGTTATGCCTGCTTCAAATATTAGTACATCCGCATAAAATGGATTTTCGCTTATTATTTCACTTGCCAGCGTTTCATCATCATATAAATCCAATGCTAATGCATCAAACGTATCTCCGTCACTTGTGACATATTCGTACCATTCTGAATACTCAGAAGACTGGCTCATAATTTCCACCACCTGTCTTATCATCCCACCACTCATCAATTCGATCAAAGAAATCTTCTTTTGCCTCATCGATCGCTTCTTTAATATCTTCTTTTTTAGCATCTCCTCGAATTATTATAGTAGGATTGAATTCCATCTTCTCAATCACATAGTTACTATTATTATTGGTAGTTTTGTGTTCTAATATAGATGAATAACCTTCATCGCTCGCTAATGCCTGCCCTGTCTTTGCTGATTCATTCACTACACCCAGCATCTGTCCTGCTCGTTTCCAATAATCTATATTGCTTTCTCGATATTTCGGATTGAATGATATCACCATTTCCTGTCCATCTTCTCCAGCGATAGATGGTCCTTGTGTAAGTCCACCTGACGCAAGCATCGGAAGATTCGGAATACCTATACTGAAAGATTTGCCACCATACGGCTTAGGTACCCAATTCGGTACTGTAATCTTCACTGAATTGATCTTATCAATCACTCCATTCACCATTCCAATAATAGTATTAATTGGAGCTTTCACTATTCCGACAAGTCCAATAAACGCACTTTCTACTGCACCCGATACACTCTGCCAAATACTAATCCATGATGCTATGAATCCTTGGAAAAATGATATTACTCCACTAAATACTGAAAGAACCGTTCTAACAACATTAATAATATGTGTAAGCAGATTGATTGCATTTGCAATCGCCCCACCTAATATCACTCCTATAATTTTTGCTACCAATTTTAATATAGGCATTAATACTGATAACCAGCTTTGTAATATCGGTAAGACTTGTGCCAAAACCTGTAACAATATCGTTCTAAGCGACTGAATTGCTTCAAATAATTTCCTAGCCGCCGGCATTACAACAGAAAGAATACTTGCCCCCACTGTCACTAAAACCGAAATTATCTGTGATATAATTCCCATTACACTTTTTAGTATTGTCATAACAAATGGCAATCCATCTCTTATTGAATCTATAATTGATACGATTATTACAGCTATCTGATCCTTTAATATCTGAAATATTGGTTGTAACTGTGTAATAACATGCATAACTGAATTGCTTATATCGGAAAATGCTTCTTTAACTTGACCACACATCACCATTAGCGCAATGCCAAGTCCACCACCAAACATTCTATTTACATCTGACATAATGTCTTGCATTACCTGCCATATCTCACCGACCAAATTCATAACTGTGGTACCAGTTGTAGATAAAAAGCTCATTATAAATAAAAAAATCGGTTTTACAACCGGCATGATTTCACCTATTTTACTTGTTATTTGTGGAATCACATTAGACGATATATTTTCAATAACTGGAATTATTTCATCCAGTCCTTCACTTAAACCGGGTAACATTTGTTGCCCAATATCAATGAACGTATTCTGTGCAAGATTTTTAATTACGTCTACCTTATGTGAAAATGTATCCGTCATTTTTTCATATGCAGTTTGTGTTGCACCTGATGATTCCTGCATAGCCTTTAATGTTGTATTGTATGCATCTGCACCACTATTAAACAAAGAGAGGGCACCAACACCGGCTTCTGAACTTGACCATAATTCATTAAATGCTCCTGCATCACCATTTACACTTTCCCCCAGTATATTCATTATATCTCCAAGTGACTTCCCGGATTCTGTTAGTTCTGCAAAGCTCATCCCTGTTTCACTTTTCAATACACTTGAAACTGTACTACCTGAATCTCCAAGTTCATTCAACATTCCTTTCAGATATGTACCTGCCTCTGCCGTTGCTATACCCCCTGCCGTAAGCTGTGCATACGCTGTGGATAGGTTGTCCATCTCCACTCCATATGCAGACGCAATAGGTATTACTTTACCAACTGATGACGCAAGTTCATTAACTGTCGTTTTACCAAGATTCTGAGTTGTAATCAAATAGTCCGATATCTGACCTGCCTTATCAGATTCCAACCCGTATGCATTTAATGCTGTCGTAAGCACGTCAACTGCTGTAGCAGAATCCGTAAATCCGCCAGATGCTAATTGAGCTGCTTTATTTGCAAAACTAACAGCATCTTCCTGACTTACACCAGCAGATATAGCGTTATATACCGTATCAGTCAACTCTCCCGCTGCAATTCCTGTATCATTCGATAACTGTAATATAGATTTCGAATATGCATCTAACTCTTCTTTGTTTCCGGTAAGCAACGTTGTAGTCTTTGCAAAATTTGTCTGATATTCTGATGCTGCATCAATTGCTTTTTTTGTTCCTGCGATTGCAGCCGCTCCCATAGCAGCAACACCCGCTGCTCCTATTTTTGCCGCTGCCCCTAACTTCTTGCTGAAACCTTCCGCTTCTTTTTGTGCCTGATTAAGACTTCTTGCCAATGACGGATCTACTTTTCCTGCAATTGACACAATAGCCTCAAATGCTTTACCACCTGCCATGTTTGCCTCGTGCCCTCCTTCCCTTATTTAATTCTTTTTCCATCCTCGCATTTTCTGCCTTAATATCCTCAGCTGCTTCACCGTATTCTGTCAGGAATCTGATCAGTGATCCTCTTCTAATGTCTCCGATTCCGCAATGGTAGATTCTTGCGTAGGATCTAACGGCTCTTCTAAGCTGCTTTCCTGTGAGATGTCTTCCGTTTGAAGCATATCCTCCGCAATTGGTGTAAAAAAAAGACGACCCAATGTCGCCACAAGAATTACATCTTTTCCTCTTATTTCTTTAATCGCCTCTTCCACCTTCATGTTATTTGCATTTGCCACCGCATACGCTCCAAGATATACATGCAAAGCCTCATTAATTTCCATCATCTTGTTGTTTGCGAAACCACCATGTCCATCTGCTTTATCAAATTGCTCCACCGTAATAGATTCGAAGTCAAACTTCAATACCTTTACTCCATTAATTCCATGTTTCAAGTGAATTTCCTTATTTTCATTATCTATCTTAATGTCCCTTTCCTGATTAAACATAGACCTTCCAACCCTAGTCAGGGACACCACATCTCTACCTTTAATTCTATCCAAGTCTGTTATGTCAGTATCTCTGTTCACATTCATAATAGCTTGCTTTGCCAATTGCTCATGCAATGCTACATTAATCTCCATTACCTTATTAACCATAATGCCTGCACGATTGCTACACTGAATGAACTGATCCACTGTCAATTGTTCTATATCATATTCAAATTCTCTTTTTGATACCCCCGTAACCTCTACAGGATGTAATAATCTTAATTTCTCCATAATATCTTTAACCTCCGTTATGCCAAAAACGGAGTGGAGGCTTGCGCCCCCACTCTCCTATCTACAATAATGAATCATCGATACCGTATTCCACACCATTAATTCTCTGTGTTCCGGTAATCTTATTAATATTAACCAGTTCTTTTCCGTCCTTATAAGCACTAAATGCTAATACCTTCTTAGTGATATCATTCTCAACACCACTTCCGATTTCAATTGACGCTCCCGGATTTAATGTTACCGGCATAGTCTTCATATATGCCTTATACCCGGATCTCGTAATAGTTCCATCCGATGCTGTATCCGTCTGCACCCATCGAACTTCAATATCTGTTTCATTGATAAAACGCTCTGTATTCTCATTCAGTCCATTTTTGCTAATTGACATTTCCATATCTTCCAATGCAATAGATGGTATATCCTGTTCGCCCCCGGCAAACTTCTGAGTGAACGTTTTTCGCGTAATTTCCGGGAGATTTACTGTCTCATTTCGAGCAACCAATACACCTCCTGCATATACGGTAGATGCTTCTACGCATCCCGGAATGACTACTGTTGTCTGTCCCATTATTATTCCTCCTCTCCAAAGATGTCCCTAATTCCTGCATCCGTATATGATGCATAACATTCTGCAGCCTTTAACAACGGTGCATTTGTCTGTAACATGTTCCATACAAAATGTCCCTTTGTCATGCTTGATGTCGAATTGTTTTCCTCTAAAAACATTACCTGTGGTGTTCCAATCAATGCACCATCTGTAACTAAAGAAGCAAGCCATTCATTAAAATCATGTGTAATACTTTGAATAGTGGCTTTGGACATATTATCATCAATCATAGATCCATAAGTTTCCTGGAAATGATTCAGTGAATAATTAAGCATAATCACGTTCACATCAAATAACAATCTTTTATCCAGCACATCTTCCTGATCGAATGTATAAGCTGCTGTGTGATCACCCCACAGTCTAAATACACCGCCCCATGCAATGATTGTGGAAATGCCTTTCTTAGCGAGTTCATTTCCTTCCTCTTCATCAAAGCCCTTTGCGTTGTTTTCTTCACCGAAATACAACCGACTAACCGGTACTGTCTTATTGCCATCCGTTCTACAAGGATGTTGCCCCGACTGTTCCATATCCGCACGCATCTTCTCCACCACAGCCAATGTAGAAATATGATAGATTCCTTTGCCAATAATCTCTGCTTTTGGCCAGTAGATTTTTGAATTCTGTTCAAAATAATTATGATCACTTCTGAATTTATCTGCCTTTTCAATTGTGTCCACTGCTGCACTTTCATACTTAACAGGGAGATCCGCATAGACAAATCCAAACCAATGATTATTAATCTGGTAACACATATTACATAAATATGTATAATTTTCCGGGTCATCTGTAAAACCTGGAGCTGCTACATATCTTGGCACAATTCCATAAAATGGATATAGCTTATCGAGAACACACGCTCCTTTGTATACACCATTTTTCTTAGAACCCTGAAATACCGCATTTGTCACCTTGTCAATATCGACCTCTTCATATGTGCAAGATACCTGACCGTCTAAAGCCGATTCCCCAATCGACTTAATTGTCAACTTACCTGTTGTAAAATTATACGAAAGTTCATAATCCTGTCCTTCCACCTTACTTTCAATAGCAAAAGAATCAATAATAATTGTATCTGATGCGATCTTAGCCTCACCATTCACAAATGTGATCGTATGCTCCGTTGTCTCCTTCTTGTGTACTGCCGGATCCATGATATTAATCACATATATTGGTCCAATATTCCCCTTCGCATTGTCAAAATGTGCGCTAATCACTTCACTTAACGTAAATTTATCCCAATTTGAAGAATACCCTACCACATTCTTTGCCGTGATATTGCTTAATTTAATCGGTTCATCGACAAGATTTTTATCTGCAAATCCGCGAATTAAATTGATTGGTGCAACTCCAATGTACACCGCCGCATTCGTAGCCTGTGATGCTTCATTTGCAATAGTTCTGTCGATATGGCCATATGTGCCATATAAATATTCACTACTCATATATTTTCTTTCCTCCTTACAATAACTCCTCTAATTCTTCTCTTTGTACCGGTGTCGGAATTGATGTCAGCGTAAAACTCATCCACAGATGATAATACGGATAGAAATCTATCAATGCCCCATCTTTCGTATAGGATCCATATTTAATCTCTGGTCCTAACAAATAATTTCCAATTCTTCCATGTGAAATAATCTTACTTTTTGTTAATTCCATCAGACTATATACATCTCTCCATCCTTCCTCATTTCGTACAAAAAGTTTTGATATATCTCCCTCAAACTTCATAGAAACACCATTCTTATCCGATACATCAATCTTATCTAACTGCATATTTTGAATGGTTCGATATTTCCCAGGATTCCATACCGAGAACGCTAATACAATGTCAATACTCCTCTGATTTGTATTAAGGTTATCCGTTCCCGTTCCAGCCTGAACTACAATGCCCGGTGTTGTATATGTTACATCTTCCGGCAGCCTACCTTTTTCCGGCTCAAAAAAAGCGAACACTTCAGGGTTCGCATACTTCTCTTCATATTCAATACCATCCTTCTTTGCCGGCACAAGAAATTGTATATCTGGACATACATTTTCTTTCAGAAAGCTTTGAATCACATCCATCACATTGATTACCGTCACAAAATCACCTGCTCTCCATATCGATATGCATAAATAACATATACACCCATTTCATGAGCCCAACTTTGTACTATATACTCTGTGCCATCTACATTGATACTCTGTCCTTGCGACATCGGTTCAAGATTAATGCGATCGCATTCTTTTGTGGATAAAAATATTCGAATATCATTTTTACCTTCCTCATGATTCCCATCTCGTCCATGAATATCCGTATCAAGAACACACTTCACTTTCCTATACTCCAATTCATGTTCTTCAGCAAATACATCCTGATCAAAAAAATCATCATTTGAATTTTCAAGTGATTCTTTAAACGTCATCCTAATTCTCCTTCAAACGCTTAAGCAATTCCTCTTTTGTTCCATCTGTCGGCTTTCCCTGTTTTTTCAGAATTTCTCGCAGCTCTTTCACAGTCATAGATGCATAATCTTCATTATCCTGCTCTGCACTCTCGGCTGTTGTCTCTCCATTGTCCAGCTCTGCACTCTCGGTTGTTGCCTCTCCATTTTCCGGCTCTGCACTCTCGGCTGTTGTCTCTCCATTGTCCAGCTGTCGCACTACCTGCTCCGCAAGATTTGAATTAATCAATCCTACCGCCACACTATCTGCAACCTCTAATTCATCTCCTGCCTCGTACCTTCTCAGCTTTCCTGTACTTCTACTACGGAGACCAATTCCTCTTTCGGCTTTACTTGTTAATTTAATCAACATATTCATTCTCCTTTACTTATTAAATCTCTCTACATTATGTTTCCATCGTTTTTCCAACTCCTCACTAATCCTCTTGGATATAGCGGGTTCTGTTCTATCCGATGTTACCATCTGCGGCACAGATAACGCTCTAAGCGCCTTGATTGGTAATCTTTCCGAGCCTTCCCTTCTAAATGCCAGAGTGACTCCTTTTGGTGCTCCCACAAATGCATCTGACGCTACTACTTTCTTTGCCCCTTTCAAAACTGCTGCTTTGACCTGATACGGCTTTGACGGTCTGGCTTTTGGTGTCATTCCAAAATGGGATAAAGTTAAAGTTCTTCCTTGGTACAGCAGCTTTATATTGTCAATCTGTACACCACCTACCCGTATCTTCCCTTCTTTCTTGTATCCCTTATATGTAGACTTAATCGTCTTCAAATCCGTGTTATATACTTTACGAACCTCCTGAGATACCCAGCCTTGACCTCTGCGACCGAAGTCAGAAGTAGTCGCATTGATTGCCTTGGCAAATTGCGACTGCTTCTTCTCCAAATCCTTCTTAATGTCCGATACGGTCACCGTCAGATTACTCATTACTCTTCGCCAATCACAGTCGTATCACAGATCAGCCATCCCTCTATATCCTTCGGATATGGAACCGGTTTAGATGCTGCAATTACAGAAATGATTCCACTTTCTTCATTGATAATCGTTCTTGGCACAATCTTCTCTGCATATGACTGTACACTGCCTTCCATTGTAATAAAGTTTACAGCTCCATATACCGTTTCTCCCATTCCTGGTGTTAATAACATCATCAAATCAGGCGAGATCAGCTTCTTCGACTTACCATCCAGATCCTCATACCCTGCATCATATGTGAATACATCAAGATTCACACCCATCACATTAATCTTTCCATTGTAAATTACTCCCTCTGGAACTTCTACCGGTGCAACGGTTCCAAAGTCTACAGACTTCTTGTTAAAATACTCCAGAAAATCGATATCACCAAAAAGATCGGTCGACACATTTGAACCAAGTACAAGATCTGCAGCATGAACACCTCTGTCATTCAGCTTCCGCGCCATATCATAGATTGTATTCAGCTTCTTCTGAACCGTCATGCCAGACCATGCTTCTTTCAAGGTATGTACATTCTCGAATTTGTCTTCGTAGAATGTTAACTCCTGCAATACATAATTCTTAGTTCCGAAGTCCTCTGCCTTCGCATACTGCTTCATCGTGACTTTGCCTTCCGTAAGAACTTCTGAACACATTAACTCTAATCTTCTGAGAATGCTCTGACGTAAATCATCTGTTCTTTCGGCCTGTAACTCCGTCTGTCGATCTGCCGCTGACCGATTGCTGTTCGGATCTTCTCCGAATGCCTTCTTTGTCAGATCATCTACTGTAATAATACTCTTTGGCGCAATTAATGCCGGCTCATACTTATATCCAGAATACTTCTGTGACTTCATCGGAATTCCATTCACAACAGGCACTACAAACGGAGCCACCATACGATTTCCTTTCTTCATCTCAATAATAACCTCTTCTGAATAGAAGCTACGACCATCCGGGAAATAACGGTCTTTGAAAAATTGTACAACCGGGTACATCTTCTTAACTGCATTAATCAACTGATATGTATTGGTAATCATTATCAAAACCTCCTAACCTAAAATAATTCCAGCAACTCTTAATGCCTCTTTGTCGCTGTCCTTCAACTCAACGCTTGTAATAAGGGCACTTTCACGGAACTCACCTGTTACATAACAAGGTGCAACCACCGTCTTATCACCTTTCGCATACTTTACTGACTGTGCCACAATCACATTTGCTTCACCAGCCACCGCATGCTCGACATAAGTTACTTTTGTAGTCGTATCTGTAACAACATGTCTGTCAATCACTGTAGCACGACTTAATTCCCCCGCAGCCGATGCACCTGCTTCCGCAACTGTAATCTCGATGTTCTTCACATCAACATTCTGACCGCTAAGAACCAGATCATCACTTCCAACTTCATACTCTTTAGCCATTCTTCTTACCTTCCTTTCCTCTTGCCTTGTTGATATAGGCGGCAAATACTTCCACATCTTCTACTTCATCTTTTGCATCGGATGGTGTTGGGTTCACATCCTCTGCCCCTGATTCCTTTGAATCATTCATAGCCTGGCTCATGTAATCTGTTGCCGTCTTCTTCTCCGCACTTAGTGCCTGAAAAGCAAGATCCTTGGCATCACACGGCTCGGCATACTTCGCTTTCTCGACCAATTCTGCCGGAATAGCCCCTGCAATAGCTTCAATACTCTTAATACGTTGTCTCTCAGCCATTACTGCATCTTTCATTGCCTGTTCCTGCGCTGCCTCGCTTTCAGCCACAGCACTGCGAATTGCTCCGCTTACCTCATCCTTTAACTCTGGATGTTCCTGATATACTTCCTGTAGTGTCATCTTGTGACCTCCTTTTGATTTATTTTTAACAGCAACGCTGTTAATATCATTCTTTGCCGGCTCCGTAATATCTCCGGCTATATCTTTAATCATTGCTTCTCGTAGAATTGCCAGCTTATCTTCTGGAATCAATTCTGTAGAAGATGCCATTCGTTGCATTGTCTGTGATATTTGATTCTGAATATTTAACTGTCCTTCCGGATCCTCTTCTTCCTCAAACATCCTTCCGTCTACAAATCCATATTCCATTGCACGTTGTGGCGACATCCACGTTTCTGCATCAATCAGATCATGCAGTTCATCTCTGGTTCTTCCCGTCTTCAACTCATAAGCATTTACAATAGTCTCGTCAGTCTGCTCCAAACACTCCTGTGCACTTCTAAGGTCTCTTGCTTTCCCCTGTGCCGCAACAGATGCATTATGAAACATGAATACCGCCACATCCGAAGCAAGCACCTTATCAGCCCCGCACATCAGTACAGTAGCTGCCGAACATGCTTCCCCAACCACATTGACCGTGACCGGATGGCCATCCGCACTTGCCTGCCTAAGCATTGTATAGATTTCTGCTCCAACATTGGCATACCCTCCTGGAGAATTCAGATCAATCTCTAATTCCTCACCGGCTTCTAACGCCTTAATAGCTCTTTCTACTGTTTTGGCAGAAATAGCATCAAATCCAATCCATTGATAGATTTTGGCCGTATCGTTATCCACGATAGCCCCCACTAATTTAATCTTAGCCATTCTCTTGTCCTCCTGTTATTTCACTCATTTTTTCCTGCTCGATCATCAGTTGTTCTGCATTTTCATCAAAATTAGAACCGTTGACCTCGATACATTCTCTCTCCCGTGTACTTAATCCGGTATTAATCCTTAATTGTGCTCCCTGTGCCTCCTTAACCGGATCCAGCTGCCCCGCTGCCGGACCATTCCACGTAGACTGTAAATACGCTTTTCTTATAATTGGATCTGTAAAGAATCCCGGAGCCGTTATTCTTCCTTTTGACACAGCTTCCGCAAACCACAACTCGAAAACCGGCTGGCAGAAATCTTTTGAAAACCAGCTACGTCGCATTCGAAATGCTTTCCATGCCTGCAACAATGCCCCTCTGGATGCACTGTAGGACGCTGTGAATTCCAATAATAAAAGCTCCACCGGAATCTCCAGTGCAGCTCCTATATACTTACAAAATGCCTTAACAAATGGATCAAAATTACTATTCGGCCGTTTTGCATCTGCGATCTCAACCGATTCTCCCTCTTTTAGGTAATTAACTAATCCATTTCCTAACTCATATTCTGTATCATCATGATCATCCACATTAGAATGCTCATCTTCCACTCCTCCAAAATCCACATCATCATTACCTGATTCCGTTTTGATGAATACCGTAAACAGACCATTAATAACAGCCGCCATTATCTCGGCTTCCTGATACCGGGATAGCTGCTTGATACTTTCTAAGACAGGTGCAAGAAACGGAACGCCTCTATACTGCTCACAGCGTTCTGCATCAAAAATATGCAGTACATTCGGATTTCCAGTCTCTTCACCAAATGCCTGCACTCTTGTCCACTCTCTCATCACAGATTCATGCTTATATCCATTACAGAACCAGTATGCCTCCACTGTTCCTAACTGGTTGATCTCTACACCATTAATGATACGATTACCGTTATCTTTATTTTTCTTGTATATATCTATGTAATCTCCTATTTCTCCGGGGGAACTTACTTTATCTCCTTCCACTAAACGAATACGAAGTTGATATGGCATATACCACTTCTCATCTTTTGCATATAAAGGCAATGCAAAACAATCTCCATTCATCAACCATGCCAGGAAAGCAATCTGTTGCAACTCTTTGAAATTATGTTGTCCTTTGATATCACATAACGTTGACTCCGCCCACAGATTCCATTCTGTTTCAATTTTCTTTTTAAGTTCAACAGCAGCTTCCTTTGATATTCCTAATGTCTTGTAATCCACATTACTTCTTAAGGACAAGCCCTCACCAATGCAATTGGTACGATTAGCCTTAATAGCTGCCGTTGCAATTGGTGCTGTCATATATGCATCTCTGCTTCGCTGACGCAACGTGTCAAGGTTCATGTCTATATCCTGTGCCGGGCTTCCTGATTCTGCAATCCAGCCCTTCATTGAATTCTTCTTGTACGAGGCACCTCCCGCACTGTACCCATAATTCAATGCGTGCAGCACTTGCAACTGCTTTTGAACTTGTAGTAATTGTAATTCGCGCTTTGCACTATTTAATTTGATACGATTTCTAAAATTGTTAAACATATTTCACCGCCTTGCTACAAGTCCCGAGGTATAATCCTCGCTACCCTGCGTTTCGCTGTACCACTTGAATCAATAGCAGCAATCTGATCTTCTAACTTCTTGATCATGCTCACTACTTCTGAAAGATTCGCTCTCGTCATTGACCTTGAGCCAATCGTAAATGATTGCCCGGCTAACACTTTCTCTTCACATTCGTAATATAGTTCCAAACGATTCTGAAGCCTTTGTTTCTTTGCTTTCATCTCTTTTGATAACATCAATACAACTCTACTCCTCTCTTAGCCGCTCCTCTTTTCCGCTTTGGAGCTGCAACCGTTGTCTTCTTCATATAATTAATGCCATTCCCAACCTTTTGAGCCAGTAATGTCCAATTCGGAGATATCATCTCCACTGCTGCATATGCATATATTCGAATGTCAAACGGTTCATTCCTAACCCCGGCTTTCTTTACCCATTGTATCTTCATGCGACCTTTGACCATCTTGGTTATCTTTTCCTCTGACGTAAGGCCTTTGAAGTAAATCTCGTCATATCCCCTCTTATCATCTCTTGGAAAATGACAATACCGAGGTCCCGGATTCTCTACATTCAGCCATGCCACTATATCCTCTTTCCCGGAATCGACACCGAGGATCATGATATGTGTTTCATCAATGGTCATACCATTGGCATTCTTTATCTCAACCTTTGATCTTTTATACACAAGCGGAATACCTGGTGTATTGGCATATCCTTTAATGCCATATACCGGAATGTGCTGTTTTTCACATCTACGGATGAACTTATACACTTGATTCGTATGATGTCCACCAGTATCTACACATGCTGCTGCTATATTTAACTCATTCTCGGATTGAAACCGGAATGTTGTCATCTTAATATACTCACCTAATTCTTCCCATGTAGAATCAAGTGCTGGATCTTTATGAATGACAAACTTTCTAATGCCCCATGATTCATAATTCAATCCCCAGCCTACTACTTCCACTTCCAGGCGATCGTCCTGCGTATCAATACCTGCTGTTAATATGATCACACCATCCGGTAATTCTGCCTCATACTCTTCTCTGCGATCATACAATTCCAATTCATCTGCACCTTCACCTTTTTCTTCCCATACTTCTCCAAGCACTGTATTAACAAATGTCTTCAACTTCTCTGTAGATCCATATTTCTTATATTCATTATTGGCATCTTGAAATTCCTCAACTATGGATTCCCATTTCACCCATGGAGATGCTAGCGCATTCAAATGAAAGCTACGAAATGATTCTCTTTCCGGGTGTTCGGCAATCCATTCATGTGGCTGCTCCCTCCATTCCTGCTGCGTATAAGCGGCCTTGCAATATTCACAAGACATCTTCATATCGGAGAAGTTAATCCGTCGGAAGTTATAGCTTTGATAATTTTTGCAGTTTTGACACTGTACCGACCATTCTTCCATCGAACCTTTTCTAAATTCCTTCTCAATCTCTGACGTAGAAGCAATGGTTGGTGTGGATACCTTGATCAGCTTACGATTCCAGAATGTATTTGCTCGTTTCTCAGCCAATTTAATCGGCGAGCCTTCCGAACCGGCACTTAATGGATAACGATCCACCTCATCCAGCAAAACAATACGAATCGGACGTGATGCTAACGATGCCGGCGAATTTGCACCCGCCAACGTAACGTGTCCTCCAGGAAATGACTTGTGCAATATCGTATTGTCCGAATCCTTTGATCGTGGCGACCGAACTTTATCCCTTAATATCTTAGTAGCTGCAATCATCGGAGCTAATCTATCCTTAGAAAATGCCTGTGCCATCTCAATCGTTGGATTAACCACCAGGATTGGACTTGGCTCATACTCCATGTAGTAACCGATCAGATTCAGTACAATCTCTGTTTTTCCAATCTGTGCACTTGACTTAATAGCCACATTCTCCACTGCCGGATCGTTTACCACATTCATGATTTCTCTCTGATATTCGGCTCTTGCTGTGTTCCACTTACCTGGTTCTGCTGATGATCCCTGCACAAGAACACGATATGCATCTGCCCAATCACTTACCAACATCCTTGGTCTCGGTGTCAATACATCAGATACAATACTCTTGAATAATTCGACTGTTCTATACAATTCGCTATTCATCTGAATCCTCCTCAATATATGTATCTGATACGAAATCTTCCGGATTATATGCTGCTAACTCACTCAACACTTCTGTCATCTCATTTGTCAGAATCAGATCAATTTCTCCCGTATTTTTTCCTTCTAATCTTGTAGATAACTTAGATGGTACCGTCTGGAGCTTCTGCTTAAAGTTAGTAAGCATGTCAGACATTACCATCCGAACCTTATCTTCTTCGTATACCTGACCACGCATGAGCTGCAGTTTCAATTCATCCATCTGTCTTCTCACATGTTCTCTTTTTGCTTTTTCAGAACTCAGATCTTCAACTTCTTCATCCGCAAGAGTTCCTTCATCTGATCCCATATTTTTACTGGCTGCTGCATCTACCCGTAGTCTTGTTATATAATTCTGAACAGATGGTATAAGGAGGTATCTACCTGCTGCATTTTTGACGCATATATCTTGTTGATATAGATTCGTAATCTGCCTTACACCTACTCCTAATACTTTTGCTAAAATCTTAGCATTTACAACGATTTCATTATCCTCTTTCTGTGCCGCCAATGCCTCCACCTCCAACCACAGGAACAGGAACTGTTACTTCAAAAAAATTTGTGTCTAGAAAAATTTTGGGCTCGACAGAACCGCAACCCATTTTTGAGCCTTCCGAAGAACCTAAAAAAAGCGGCATGTGACACCGACACACACCGCATTCGTACTGTTTTCTCCTTTTTGTGCGACCTCGCACAGAAACAAAAGAAAAACACCTGCCATGTATTCATGACAAGTGTCCCTCATGCTTTCAATACTTCTGGAGGAGAATGTTTCACCAGCACTGTTCCTTATTCACTAAGGCTTATCATAACTATAGCATATTCCGACCGGACAAAACGGACAAACTTTTATTTATTATCAAAAAATCTTTCCATCTGCTTTCTGCACGACTCTTCCGTGTACATCTTTCCCATGCAAATAGCGGTCTTTCTCCATGAATATCCATTAATATAACGATATGTAATCATGCGTCTCATCCTCACATCATCTATGGAATTAATGTATTGCTCTACCTCAACAACCATTTCCCGTGCCCTTGCCTGCCTTTCATTTAGAATACGTATACGCTTCTGAAGTAAATACTTTGTCTCATCCTCCTCAGCGGTTGGAAAGCCCTCAATATGGAACGTCTGAAGCCCACCATCCCCACCTTTTACAGCGTCTTTGACATTTCCTTCTTCGTTGATTTTATCCAATTTATCCTGCAATTTTGCTATACGTTTCTTGGTTTCTTCAATTTCTGCCATAAGATCTATATACTGTTTTAATATGTTTGTCCGTTTTGTCCGGTCACTCACGAATGTCACGCTCCTTTTACTTTTAATTTCTGTGCGATCTCGCACAAAAGAAAAAGCTTACCAATATCTCTACTGGTAAGCTTCTTCCCTACTTTGTACTATCTATAAATTCCTGCATCATCTTACTTAACTGTGCCGCTTGTGATATGCCCTGCCGCTCACATGCGACTGCAAACTCTTCTACCAGATTCCGCTTCAGCTTGTATGTCTTAGAAATCAGTCCGACTTTCTCCTGATACTTCGCTGTCGCCTTGGTCTGGGTGTTTGGACTACCTTTTGGCATTGTGATACTCCCATACTGAATCTACCAGCATATACAACCCCGCTAACAGTAATAAGATGCTTGCATAGATACTCTTCTGTGATCCGAAGAATATCACCCATGATGATAATACAAATAAGTGTCTGAATCGAATTCTCTTCATATATTTCTACAAATGTGTTATACTTAGCAAGAAGAGGTTGGGGCTTTCGCCCCTCTCCTCTACTTAAGAGCTTGTATGAGATTCGCAATCCCTGTTAATACGGTGCCAACTGCAATTAACAGTTCGATTATGAATTTCTGCAAGTTCTTTCGTTTCTTGCTTTTCTTACTCATTTGTTGTACCTCCTTTCCTTAACATATTTATATTATATCATAGGGTGTACCTCATGTCAACACTTATTTAATATATTTTACCAGTTTTTTATTCAATTGTTTCCGACTTCATTCACTGCCTTAACCGCATCTTCTTTTGTAATCACTATCGTCTCTTCCGTCCCGCTGCCTGATACAGTATCATGTAATGTCCTTGTCTCGCCTTTGAAGCTATACTTCTCAAATAGGGCAATGATCTTGTCCTGTTCTTCTTTGGTCACTTTTCCCCCTTCTGGAACATAGTTTTGTTTTTCACTTCTGTCTACCTCCTCAATACCTTTCTATTAACTGCTTTCCATCTCTTAACTACTTCATACGGTCTGATTCTCACAGTTCCCCGATACCATAACAACTGATACCAATGTTTTACCTCGTCTAACTGCTGGAAATCATATACGTTATTATCTTCTCTGTCATACCACATAAAATGATGCAGACCATCATGTGATCTCACATGCAAAATCTTAATATCATTCCAATACTTTAACTTTGCTTTCATTGCTTCTAGCAGACAGTTGGAATAATATTCATTGCTAGGATTCATCCATTCCACCTTCCTTTACAATCTTGATTGCATCATCTAATCTCACATAGAACAACGGCAAGTCTTCTGGTCCTAGCGAGAAACTATGTAGCTCTAGTTGATCTATAACCTTATCCACATCGTAAGCGGCTGGTTGTTTAGCGATTATTCGTGAAATCGTAAAGCATGCGCTTAACACTCCATCACTGAAAGGATCATCATGATTATTCTCTGCTATTCTTGCTCGATACTCAGCCTCCTCGTTATTTATCTCTTCTTGTAAATCTTCAACATTGATCAATCCCATCTTATTCCTCTCTTTCCTTACAGCCCTCTTCCACCGCCTTAACGGCATCCTCTTTCATGATCAGTATCGCTTCCTCTGTCCCGCTGCCCGGTATGCTGTCATGTAATGTCTTGGTCTGTCCTTTGAAACTATACTTCTCAAATAGTGCTATAATCTTATCCTGTTCTTCCTTTGTCACTCCTTGATCACCATCATTTCTCCGGCTCTTGCATATCCATATTCCTGGTTGGCTCCCTTACTTTCTTCCCAGCCTTTCATCAGGAATAACGTATCACATAGATCCATCAACGCAAATGATACTGCCATGTATTCCTCATGCGTGGCACTTGCCGGCATGATTCCATTCATCTTTGCCGGATTTACCACCTCATGTCCTTTCTCTTTTAGTTCTTTTTCTACTTTTCCAAATCGTTCTATAAAATCACTTGTTCCAGTGATCGGTCCACTTATGTATACTCTACTCATCCTCTATTCACTCCTTCCAATGCTCCAACTCACTTCTCTGTGCCGCCGTATAGGATGTCTTTCCTACCTGCTTCACACGAATCGAACTATCCACGCTAATATCCACTACCTGTTTCCACAGATCTGCATGCCGAATCTCCTTTCCCTTAATCTTGAAATCATGCCCGATCCAGTTCTGCAGCCATCCATGATCATATGCACTTGTTATATATGCCGAAGCTGTATAAATCGTCAGATTGCATGGTTTCGTCAAATGCTGCAACGCTTTCAGCAGTGCCAGCACTTCCAACCGGTTCTTCGTGATGTCTTCCTCGGCTCCTATCTCTTTCATGGTCACTGTCTCAATCTTTCCTGATATAGCAGCTTCACACTCTAACAATACATGCCATTTCCCGCTGCCACTAGCAAATGATCCCTTATACTCCGTGTAGATGTATATATTAACGTCCTGCATGCTGCTCCTTTCCCCGGCACCCGACCATCAGGCACCGGTTTGTCTATATTATCCGCATTATTTCTGTGATGTATAACACGGGTGCTACCCTTGGATCTGTTCGAGCATTTCTCCGAGCTTCTCATCAAATGTGATAGCTTTCGCTCCTTGATGATCAATAATCCCACAAGCCCACGAACATCCCGGAGTGTGCCAATACACCCACTTGTGTTCTAAGCACGAAATTGTTATGTCGCATGGCTCTCTATTCTCTCCTGCATCTGGATCATATAACTCCATCATCATCTCATTCACAGTTACTACTTTGCTTCCTTCTCTAAGGTAGTGTTGCAGCCCTCCGATGCGATCTACCAGAATATGCGTGTCTACTAACCTATCCGCTATCTCTCTTCGTGTACGTCCTTCATCCAAATTGAGGACAAACTCATTTGGCAGCTCCATCTGATTACCCTGTGATGTTGCCCGAAAGCTTTCTCCCGCTGCAGGAATCTCTCCTGTCAATTCAATTACAGCAGCCATTCCCCATTTAGGGAACCACTTCTCTTCCACCGACATCATCCACCAGCCTCCGGCTAATATGATCCGATCATCCTTATTTGCTACCAGTAAGCCACATGTCTTATATGCGTTTTTTATCATCTTCTTGAATATACTCTTGTTAAATACCATAATGTCTACCTCCTCTGCACCTCAACCAATGGACAATCTTCCGGTTTTGGAACATCTAACTTATAATCAATTTTTACTTCTATGCGATCACCTTTTTCTAACTTAAGGTTACACTGGTAACTATGGGTGCCTTCCGACAATGGTAGTGAAGATTTCACCACACCAAACGGACATTTATTACAATACTTCGGTAATTCTCTATCTACTATATATGCCATATCATTTCTCACTTTCTGGTCTCTCACACCGTTCAAACTCAATCACCCAAACAAAAGGATTTGCTCCCCATCCATAGATATCTATGTCGGATTTATTAATGGTAGAATCCCAAAGAATTTTCCACTCTTCCAAAGCAATATCCATATCCCCTGCATGAACAGCCGCAGAACCCAACCCTTCACTTCTAATACCGTTAATATCAATATCCTGCAATCGTTCTACTCTCACGTCGGTAACTTTTAGCCAGATTCTGGCGGCCTCTTTCGGCATATGAATGGACGGATGCCATGTATCTGCTGATGGATACTCATTGTCCTCACATGAAGCACGGTACATATAACATCCATATTCTTTTTTCTCCCTATGATATATATGGTCGGTGCATGCTCCCGGTTCAGTATCCATTCCACAATCCCAACAAGGACACCATGCGAACGTTTCCCGGACATATAGAATATCCCCTTTTTTGTATGGATATTCGAGAACCGTATTCTTTCCAATATGCTTTACAACCATCCCGTTTACATACACTTCGTATGGATGTTTAAGAATTCGCCTTGTACAAGTTTTTATTCCTGCTAGTATTGCCCGAACCATCTCGGCGTTAAATAATACTGGTTTTACACTCATGATTGATCACCTCTCCATTTTTCAAAATAAAACTTCACATCATCTGATACATGCTTAACTATTCCAAACCGCTCTGCCACTTGATACGGTATACTATCACGCATAAGCCTTTTATGTATATCCGAAAGATATTTTCTAAACCCCTCTATATCGAGAGTGGATTTATAGTGATTGCAAGACCGACAAGCAGGCATATAGTTTGATATATCATCTGCCCCACCAATTCTAAGCGGCTTTGCGTGATCTACTTGCATATCTTTTAAATCAATCTGTCTGCCGCAATAAGCACAATGTCCGTTATACATGAGATATACGGTTGTTCTTGTGCTTTTAGATATTGCTTTTCTTTTATTCATTGTTACTCACCAACTCCTTAATACTTCTTGTAGTACAGCTCCTCTTCATTCCAATCCGGATACTGCTCTTGCAGATATGCTTTCATGTCTGCAAGCATTGCTTTCCGGTATCCCTTATTACCGTTATCCAGTAGACTATGATGATATCGGCACCCAACTACTCCGTTCTGCTCGATACCCAAGCCGCCGGCAGAACGATTCACATAATGCATGATGTCCTGTATCCAGTCACATTCTGACTTTCCATATTTACCTAAGCGACAGAACAGGCACTGATACCTGTCCCGCTGCATAATAGCTGTTGCTGTATCCTTGGAAAACGAGGTGGCTTTTGTTCTTTTACTCTTCCTCATCTACTACCTCAATTCCGTATGCTGTATATTCCGGCATTAATCCGGTATTCTTCTCTCTATATGTAACTTTTGCTTTGATATCCGAAAATGCCCGGTTGAACTTCACCCGGATAACAATCACATCTCCAACCGGCACATTATTCTTGCAAATCAGGAATTTTTTGCTATTCTCTGCTATTGCCTGATATTCCGGTATGATCAGATGCACGATATGTTCATCTTCCATCTCACCAGATACAACCTCATGCTCTAGCTTCTCGGAAACAATTTCCGGCTCTTTCTCTATATCTTCCGAATCGCCGTCCGTATGGGAACTTATGCGGGTTTGTGCGAGGTCGCACACCGGATTTTCTGCCTCTTTTTGTGGCTCATTTGTCTCTTCCGGTTCTGTTGCCTGTGATTCTTCCTCTTTTACCTGTTCGGTCAAAGGCTCGGGAACCTTGATTTCCGGTGTTTTCTCGGAATTTGGCTTTTCTTCGCTTGTACCGATATCTTTCGGTTGTGGAATACTCTCCGTAGAGTTACTTTTGCGGCTTTCTGTCTTTTTCTGATTGACTACTTTTTTCTTTTGTTCTTCAAGCTGCTTTCTTATCCTTTCCTCTTCCTGTTTTTGCCTCTGTTCCTCTTCATATGCCGCACCAAATGCCTGCTGCCATATATCCGATCCGTTCACTGCCTCTCTGCAGAATGCTCTCCTTACCAAAAAATAGAAATCCTTGTATGTTCTCTCTTCAATCTCTCTTGTTTTAAGATTCTTGATCTTAATTCCCTCTTTGTCTGAATAAAAGAAGAATATGAACGGAAACATGTCACTGTTATAGATCATTCTGTTACCGGTATAGTTAAAGTCATTCGCCCAGTATTTCATCTCGTCACTATCCGGATCTAGTCGAAAGAGGTTGTCAAGCCGTTCCTTTTCTTCCCTTGGTCGGAATATCTTCCTTACCGCATCTAAGATATCTCCCTGGTCTGATTCCTGAATAAGGCTCATCTGCCCTTCTACCTGGTCGCCCTCTGAATACTCACCCTGCAGCTTGGCAAGCTGTTCCATATCTTTAACCTTTGTATCTTCGCAGATCAGCTTATAATCTTCCTTGTCAAGATTCGGAGACAGAAGCGTCAACAACATAGATCTCTTCTCTGTCCGTATGCTGTCGTCCAGTTCCGGGCTGTTGCCACCCTTTGAGAACTGTTCACAGACATCAATCATTCGATTTGTAGTCGTTCTGGTATAATTCCACCGTCTTTCTGCATATTCCTCTATGCTGTTATATCCCGCTGCCTTATATGCCTCTTCATCCCGAATCTGCTTGATTGCATGGCACTGTACCATCCATGCCTTAAATGCCGATTCGTATGCCTCTTCAATCCGGTGTTCCCAGTATTCCAGTCCTTTTAATACCAATTGTTCCATCTTACTTGCCCTCCTTCATGTATTGTTCGATCACCATAGGGATTACCAGTGCAGATGCCGGATTTCCTTCTGAATGAATCTTCTGTGCCTTCGTAAATACATCCTTCAGGATCGTATTCAGATTCTTTCCATTCTTTCTGATCTGCTCCGCTAACTGCTCTCCGGTAATATCGATTGAAATGTCAATTCCGTACATATGCATCTCATATCTGACTTTCTTCTGTGCCATCAATGACTCTAATGCCTGCACCACCTCTTTCGCATTTGCTATATATCTTTTATCATAATTTTCAAGTTCCACAGAAAGCTTGCCAAATGCCGCCTCCGTACAATCACATAACATATCCGTTCCCGCTGCAATGAATATCTCTGCCATTTCTGCCATTATGCCGTTTTCTTTCGCCAGCTTCATCACCTCTTCTGGATTGCCGCTGTCTCTTAACTCCTTAGCTTTACCATTGATCTCATCTGCCGAATCAAATTCTCCAAATTTATCCCACATTCTCAAATCCTCCTATATCCATGTAATCATTCTCTAACACATCCGCCAATAACTTGCCCTGCAACTTACCGCGGTGAATCCTGTTTCCATCTTTCCTTAGCTTGTCAAGTTCTGCCAGACGTTTCTCCGTGCTGACCTGTTCTAAGCGTATATCTTCTTCTGTCATACGGGCTTTTATCTTCTTCTGCCATTTCTCTATAAATTTGACAGCCTTCTGGTAGTCATCATTCTGGTTGTCCCCTAATGTCCGCTTCTGTCTTACACTGCCTCCCGGCTGTACTTCGATCACATACCAAGGCTTGTCTATATCACTGACTCTCCGCAGCCATACAAGATACGTTTCCTGATGTTCAATCCGATCCCAGTATATATTCGTTGTATCCAGACAGAGGTTCAGGCATTTGCTCTCTCTTAATACATCCTCAACCTTAGTCGGCACCACAATCGCATACTTCTTATCCTGGAAGGTGAACTTCTCTTCCACTTCTTTCTGCCTTTTCTCTACATTCGGGAACTGTTCCAATACATCCAGTGCATCCAGCTCTAACGCTTTTTCACGAACCGCCTTAACCAGATGATCATGCGCTTTCTTTAGGTCTTTCGGCTTATAAACCAGCGAATTCGTGTCATCCATCCGCAGACGCTTAACCATATTCATATAGTCAATCCATGTACTGATCACCTGTTTTGTATTGACATGAGACATTAACACCTTCTGTTTTCTCAAATAGTTAAGTGTCTTCTGAACTGACATATAATGCAGCATGTCTTCTATATAGCCTGGTCTTATCCCCATATCTTCAAATTCTTTGATCGTCTTGTCCGGATAGATCGTATTATGCTTTTTCTCCTCTTGCAACCACATAAGACCAACACGTCCACCATCCATCTGTACAAGTCTCTTAAGCCGTGCATTATCAATCTGTAGAACTTTGGTAAGCTTGGTCTGTTTGGTATCAAGGTTAACAGATTCATTTCCTATTTCCAAAAAATCCGCTGCAAGCTTTATCAGACCCGCTTTCACCATCTGCTCTAACACCGGCATACTCTTCTCTTTGTTCAGATACAGTTCTGCATCTACTTTGATCCGCTTTTTTGCTAATACAGGAAGACTACTCCGTTCCAATCCGATTCTGGAGATATTCCTTGGATATATATATCCTTCCTCTGCATACCAATAATATTTATATGATTCTGACGGTTCACCCTCTATAAACCGGTATTCCCCGTTTTTATATTTTCCATAGGCAAATGCCTTCAACCATGCTCCATTTTTCCATAATGCCCGTCGGATTTCCCATACATGAGTATCCGGCTTATACTCTTGATCCCGATGATATATATTCCATACTTTAAACTCTCTTACCCAGATACCTTCTTTACATTTCTGAAGAATATACACATACTTTTCGTCTGTCCTATAAGATTTAACCTTTCCGGTACTCTTATACTCCACCATTCTTCTACACTTCGGGCATTTCTTCTTATCACCGTACTTCGGATTCTTAATTGGTACTTCCTTCTGGCACGCTGTACAGTATCCGGTCTTGGCTCCCTTCGGATCATACTTGTACATAAGCAGGTGTTCATCATTTCCCCATCTGCCAGCCCATTCCTTAAAGTCCTTTGGCAGTTCCGGTATACTCTTCATGGCTTCATCCCACGGATCTGTCTCTCTTTTATATCTCTCTTTCCGGTTATCCAGCCGGATGCCTTCCTGGAAGTTAATGATTGCCTTGGTCGCAGCCTTCGCATCAATATACTGCCCGCCGCATAAATGAACGGATAACACCTTTCTTCCTGCCGGCATTACAAACAAGGAGTCTAACCATTCAAATTCATTCCATGAGTACCAGCCCGGCAGATTATACAGTATACAATCTGACCATTTTTCTTCCTCATGCTTATATGTCACGAAATCTCTTTCATATGGATCTAAATAGATCGTATACTCCGGTTGTCTCCATCCCTTTCGCAGATCTTCCGTCTTGAAGATTGCGATTCTTACAATTCCGTTCTCACAATCTGCTTTTCCAAAACATCCAATCTTATATGTCTTGTATGTTCCTTTTTCATATAATTTTCTCTTAAATGAGGGCTGCTGCTGGTTCGCCCTTTGTATCATTGCTTTCGTCGGTGTAATCGGCTTCATTGCCAATAACTCCTTCTTCTTCATCCACAGACACCTTCTTTCCATCAATATCACAATATGTATTTGCTTCTATATCCTGTCCTGCCACATAGATTGCCACTGCTCCGATCGTTCCATCCTCTTTTTCTTTGGCTAACCCCAGAACACACCCGTCTGGTCCCGCTGCCGTTGGATTTTTCCCTCTTGCTATCGCAATCCACTTATTTCCCAGTGTCTTTTCTTCAACGCTATATTTCCTTTTAGGATACTTCGCCATATATAACAAGGATTCATAGACAAATTCCTCAATCGTCAGTTCCTTCACCAGTTCCATCTTCGTACAGGAAATCCGGCTGTCTACTCCATCCTCATTAATATCTCCTTCCGCATCTACAATCCAGTAGATGGATTGATCCATGTCTGGATAATATTTCAATGTATCAAGCGGATTGCTTGTACAATGAAACCCGGCATTGGCACATTTGGCTCGATCCTCTTCAAACACTGTATCCGGCTTGTATTGAAATGTTCCTCTTCCCTTAGTACAGGTCAGATTCTTGTTAAATGCTTTATATGCTCTCATCTCTATTCCCTCTTTCTCTCTAACTTAACGTATACCGTCTGTATATGCTCGTACCCTTCCTGGTCGTTATACACAAATGATATTGTCTTATCGATATACCAGCCTTTCCGCTCCCTTGGCTGTTTACGGAATGTGTTCCGTAACACACTTTTCTTTATGATCTTTGGCTTTTTCAGGTTGCGGCTTGCATTCCACCTCTTACCTTGCAATCTATCCGGATCTTTCAACATCACTGATGAGTATTTAATCAGATAATTTGCCAAATCTGAGTACTGACCTGTATCATCTAATGGGAAGAATCTCACACGTCCATTGTGCCAATTCTTCCGAATTACTTCGGGATCCACCTTGTTAATGACCAGGTGATGATGCATGGCTCCCTTTTTGCCAATCTCATAAACATGAATGTACTTATACTCCATTCCACGTTTTCTGTACTCACTGCGCATTTTCTTGTTGAATTCCCGGATGTCATTCTTTAACACCTTTTTGTCTTCCGGGCGATCATCCACCCGATACGTCAGAATTAAGTGATAATCTCCCGGTTCAAAGTTACAGTTGATCAACCGTCTCAATTTCTTCTCAGCCTGACGTTCATTCACCTTAAATTGCTCTTCTGAAGTTGCTTTTTCTTTCTGTGTGCGTTTCATCCCTTTGGGTCTATTGTAGGGGGAATAGTATTTACAATCTTCTATCGTTCTTCCTGCTATGCATATCTCATGAATGTACATATGTCTCCTTTTTAGTTCTTAAGATAATATTCTGATGAACCGTCAAAGCAAGATCAATTCATTGATTTCTCTATGTTTGTCTTGCTTTTATTCTCAAGATATGCTATTATATTTATGAATTCGATAAATAACATATTTGAGAAAGCATCGGTCCCTTAAATCGGTGCTTTTTCTTTTACCTAAGTATCCCGATTATTTTATTTATTGTGAATTCACTAACACCATACCATTCTGCCAACTTCCAGACTGGTGTTCCATTGTTGTATGATCTTCTGATATCCTCCGCATCCTGTTTGTTGATAAAAGTTCTTACTCTACCTGTCTTTGTGCCCGTTGTTCTCATATATCCTCCTTAGTTTTCTGAAATAATCTACTTAAGTTACCGTGCTTATTACAGTCATAAATGATAGTATTTAGCTTTGTTGACTCAATTTTTTTAGCATGTACATCACAAACACCCGCAGCAATCTTCACCGGGAGATAACCGCCCACTCTTTTAGAATAACCTGTAATACATTTACCCCATAAAACTGCTTTCTTACCGCAAATTACACAATTTTCTGTTTTTAGTAATGTAGAAACAGAAAATTTTCTTGGAATTTTACTTGTTTCCGGCACACTATCACGAAACATATTCATTACTGCACCAACTACCTTTCTTCTCCTAATATGTAAACCTACATCCCGAACTACACTTCACTGGCGACACCTTAAATGCCGGCTTATGTCTCTTCTGAATCTCCGCTTGCCGCTTTGCTTCCGTTCCTAACGGCCGTACCCGGTATGTACCATTCATGTACTTGGCTCTGTTCAATCTAACGTCCTCGACCAGGTTATTTCCTTTTCCAGGTATGCAAAAACAATCTGCCAGTTCTACTTTAGTGAACGCTCCGACATATGTTACATTGCCGGCAAGGTCATACTGGTACAGATCATATCTGACCGCCTTAGCAGGCTTTCTTCCCTTTGTTGTCATGACTTACCTCCTCTTCTTCACATAACTTGTCTAACATCAAACCACCAATGAATACGATCACTGCACCCACTACCATAGCTCCGGCGCAGATCATTAACGTTACCGGGTTCACCGCCATGCATCCTCCAATTACACCAATCACGAATACAGTCGCTCCTATATTCTGGATCGCTGTTAGTGTCACTTCCTTTTTACTCATTTTTTCTCCTTTCTGTGCGACCTCGCACACTCCTACGCTGTCCTTCTATAGCGTTTCGCCCGCCGCTTTCTCTGCTCTTCCTTCTTCTTTTCAACCCTTGCGTTTACTTCTTCAATAAATGCATCCAATTCCGCTGTCTTGAAATATACTTTTCCACCACCCATGGTCCATACCACTGGTGCATTTCTTGCTTTTGAGTAGTTCATTAGCATATCCCTTGAATAGCCCATGTCAATCAACTCCGTAATTGACATTAAATCTTTTGGATATTTCATATCCTCACCTTCCTTTTGCTCTCAATTAAATTGCTCTTTGTAATAGCTGGTATATTAGATTTCTCAATTACTTGAACACATTTTACAAATTCTTCCTTATCTGCATTTTGTAATAAATGCATTATTAAAAGTAGAATAAATTGAATTGTTAAGCGTTTACCAACTGTCGCATTCATTCCCGCATCCTCCTTTCTATGTTTTAATCTAATATGGAATTTTTTCACTTTTTGTGCGGAAACGATTTCCGCGTCACCCCGCTGCCTTATCCTTCAACTCCTGCATATCCACCAGTGCTGACAGATACCCTTTTGCCACTTTTACATCTTCTTTTGATAATCCGGAAATCATTTCCGCCACTTCTTTCAATTCTTCTTTGCTTACTTTATCCTTTACTTCCAAAGTCTCACTCCTTTCTGTTTTTGTCTTTGTAAGACACATTATATGTCTTCAAAAGACACTTGTCAACTCTTTTTTGTCTTTCTGTGACATTTTTTTCTTGACTACATATTTTTTTGGTGTTATACTTGCCTCACCAATTAAATAGAGATGAGGTGATTTTCATGAATGAACGATTAAAGGAACTTCGTAAGGAACATCTGCATTTGACACTGGAAAGATTCGGTGAACCTCTTGGAGTAAAACACAACACTCTTAGCCAATTAGAGAATGGAAAGAACAAACTAACCGATCAAATGATTCTTGCTATCTGCCGTACATATAATGTCAACGAAGCATGGCTGCGTGATGGTACCGGTCCAATTTTTCAGGAATTACCGGAAGATGATGAATTCGGTGCAGCAATTGCAGAGATCTCCGACGATCCACTTATCAAGGCTATGCTGATTGAATATTGCAAGCTGGATAAAAGCCTTCGAACAACATTTCGCGATTTCCTCATTCGTTCCCTGGAACGTGCTAAAAAGGAGCAGGATTAAAGTACCTGCTCCTTTTGTGTTACTGCTGGATATACTTGCGTAATATTGTCCAGATGAAATGCAGCCTAGTATTATCATGTAACTGATCCACCATGATATGTATCTGCGCTTTGTACCATTCGTTACTCTTCTGTACACCCACGACCTTCCCTCCTCCTTCTTACAATCTTAATTCATGATTTTATCCAGCATACCGATAATTGCAATCACGAGATTGATGATTGAAGTTACAAATACGATTGTACTGATAACAGCCTTGCTTTTTTCTTCTTCATTTTTGCATGTATGTTTCTTCTTCATTGCCGTTTCCTCCTTAGCTTATTTCCACCCATGTTTTTATAATTCGAAATTTGATTTCAAATTATAAGTAAATTTCTGATTGGATAAATTAATATGGTATTTTTTTGCAAATATATTACAAAATGTGATTTTCGCTAATAAAAGTATGGAATTCGTATAAAAACTCTGCTTACTTTCCGTGACGGTATTTTTCTTCCTTAAGTAAAAAAACAACCACGTTTAATTGCAAATTCAAATTGCAACTGTAAGTGATTGTTCTGATAATCTAATAATCTTGATATAATATATTGCTATTTTTTAAGCAAGTCGTTATAATAAATATCAAATTACATTTAGAGGAGGGGAAACAGATGAGTTTCTTTGATATTTTCAGAATTAATGAGTACAAGCAAAGAATTGCACAGTTGGAGTCAGACTATAATGAACTCAGCACCAAATATTCTGCAGTCGGCATGCCTGATTACAATGCTGTTCAGGAAATGATTGCAAATGCAAAAAAGGAATACGAGCAAACAACAGCCCTAATTAGTACTACAAAATCCGATCTTACATACCAAAGTGGCGAACTAGAAAAAATGACAAAGTCTTTACGCACACAAAAAAACAAGCTTGCTAAAACAAAGGAGTTAGTTCGTGCTATACAATATGCAATTGATAATTCCACTAAATTATCAGAGGCCTTGCAATCCGATCTGGACGAATATGCTCCTACTGTTACTTTGAAATTGCATTGTATGGATGTGAAAGATCTTAGGAAAGCCTATCGTGAAAACGACAAGCAAATCACCAAACTTATGGATTCTTATTCTTCCAGATATACTACGAAAGCTAACCAGACAATATATCAACTTATGGTTATCGCCCTACGTGCAGAATTGCAAAATATCTTATACAGTCTTAAATATCAAAAACTGGATGATTCCATCGATAAATTAAAAGAGGTTACACAAAAATATCTACAAATAGCCGGATCCGGAAACCAGAGCATTGCCGGAACTCTTACCAAATTTATTGGTGAATTAGAATACCTCTTTATTAACGCAATCAAGATTGAATACAACTATTATGTGAAGAAAGAACAGGCCAAGCAGGAACAGCTTGCTATAAAGGAACAAATGCGTCAGGAAGCGGCTGAGCGAAAAGCTTTAGAAGCAGAAAAGCGAAAAGTTGCACAGGAAGAATCCAAGTATAACTCCCAGATAGAAAAACTGAAAGAACAATTAACATCTGCTAACGATTCTGAAATTGAAAAACTGAATGCCCGTATTTTAGAATTGCAATCCCAATTATCTGATGTTATCGTAAAGAAAAAAGAAATATCCAATCTGGCCAATGGTAAAGCCGGTAATGTATATGTTATAAGTAACTTGGGATCATTTGGCGAAAATGTATTTAAGATTGGTATGACACGACGGTTAGATCCACAAGACCGTGTGAATGAGTTAGGCGATGCCTCTGTGCCATTCAAATTTGATGTTCACAGCTTTATCTTTTCGGATGACGCTGTCGGCTTGGAAAGCAAACTCCATAATATATTAAATGATAAGCGTGTTAATAAAGTTAATCTTAGAAAAGAATTTTTCTATTGTACAATTGATGAATTGGAAAAACTGGTTACCGAAATTGAACCCACTGCAGAATTTAATAAAACAATGCTTGCCGAAGAATTTAGACAGTCTCAATCATCTAATGAGGTATATACCTCTGACGAATCCTATGATGATGACGATTTTGACGAAGACGAAGAATAATTATTATCTGACCTCACTTCTTGTGAGGTCATTTTTTATATAAAAAACGAATTGAATTGGTGACAAATTGTCACCAATAGAAAAAGAGGAACTCTTCCCACGACAGAAGTGTTCCTCTTTTCTCTATTTATGTGATATACATTTGTACGACTATTATAGCAAAATTTCTATTGATATCAATATGTAAAAAAGCCAGCCCCTACAGACTAGCTTTTTACATTCTACTTTAACCTACCATTAAAAAATAGTTGAACTTCCTATACCCATTGTTTTGTCCTCCTTAGATAAATGTTCTCACATCATCTTTGTATTATATTATTCTTTTTATCCAAAAATGTCAATATGTATTCAATATTTCTATTGATTTTTTATAACAGTACCATGTGATTGCAGCGATTCTGCCTTAAGTGAACGCACATCATTTTGATCTATTTGTTTTTCTCTCCATTTTTTAAAAAGCCATATTACATTAGTATATAATTTGTTTGTTGAGCTTCTATTATTATTTGCTATATAGTAATACAAATATTTTACCAGTTCAAGATATGTTTTGTGTAATGATTGATACACAACCGTTTCATCTGCTGTATTATGTTTAAAATGAAGTGCAAAATATTCCATGTTATTCAATGTTGCATTTATTAAATTAGCCATAAAACTAATAACAATTGAATTCTTATCAATCTTAACAACCACTTCTTTTCCTTCTTTTCCTTCCTTATTCTCTGTCACTATCTGCTGAGCAATTAAGTTAAAATTCAACCCATAAATATCATTAGCCTCTACTACCCTTTGATAAAAAATATCAGAATTCTGTATGCTCTGCAATTTTTTAATTTGATTAGGTGTAAACAAGTTTTCAAGTTCATGGATATCAAAATCTTTTAAATCATCTATCCGCACTTCATCCAATATTTCCTTTATTCCAGTATTATCAAAAATGTACATAATACCTGGCGAATATCTTAAAATATTATCTTTATAATATTCTGACAAATCAATTGCTCGTTGTACTTGTACAATTTGTAAATTTCTATTTTTACATTTTGATGATAAATAGTATTGCCACACAGCAATTACAACACCACCTATTACAAATATACTACTGACAAAATCACAAGCATAACTTAAATTCTCCGCATAACTGCCTTTCTTTCCTTTGAAAAAAAATGCAACAAAAATTTCTAATAATATTGCAAATATTATAAGCGCTGCGGCCTGTACTTTTTTTGACTTGAAAAAATTCTTCATCATATTCCTCCCAAATATTTCTTACTAAAATTATGAACCATCTATAATAAAAAATCAACAAAAATATTTTATACGTGCAAATATGTATTTTCTTGTTGACATACGTATATATACGTGTTATAATTTATTCATAGTTAAGAAAGGAGTAAGCATGAAAACATCAGAGTTACAAAAGTTACTCAAAAAGAACGGATGCTACATAATCCGGCACGGTTCCAATCATGATATATGGTGCAGCCCAATAACCGGTAAGCAGTTTCCCGTTCCAAGACATCCTTCACAAGATGTGAAGAAAGGAACATTCAACAGTATCAAGAAGGACGCAGGGTTTTAAGAACCCTGCTATCCTACTACCATATATTTAGGAGGTTTTTATTATGGCAAAGTATATTTATCCCGCAATATTTACAAAGGAAGATGACGGTGGATATTCCGTAGTATTTCCGGATCTGGAATCTTGTTACACATGCGGAGATACATTAGAACAGGCTATGGATATGGCTGAAGATTGTCTTGCACTTGTCTTATACGGATACGAAACAGATCAGAAAGAGATTCCCGCTGCCAGTTCAATCGATTCCATTTCCACTAGCTCTGATGAGTTTGTATCCCTTATCAAGTGCGATACACTCTCTTACCGCAAGCAGTATTCCAGCAAAGCAGTTAAGAAGACTCTTACAATTCCAGAATGGATGAATGATGAAGGCATGCGTGCCGGCATCAACTTCTCACAATTGCTTCAGGATGCTCTTATGCAGAAGATCGGCACCCGCTAACACATGCTTGACACTAATTTGTGCGAGGTCGCACAGAAAGGAGGATTCATATGGCACAATATACAAGAAGAAAAGACGGTCGCTACGCTTCTTTTGTTGACAATGGACGTGATGCCGAGACCGGTCAGAGAATACGTATCCCTGTATATGGATACTCTATAGCAGAATTAGAAGACAACAAAGCCGCCGTCCGGGATGCACTGAATAAGGGCACCTATGCCAATGACAAAGGCTATACCGTTGGTAAGTGGGTCCGGGAATTTGTAGAAGTATATAAGACTGGTGTTGTTGAGAGTACCTTGAATGATTACAACAACATCATTAAAAATCATCTTACCTGCATTGAAGATATACGACTACAGGATCTGAAGAAGTCTGATGTGCAACGATGCCTTAACCAAGCGTCTAAGTATGTGGATATACCCCGTCGAATCAAGATATTACTGAATGCAGCCTTAGAAACCGCTATTGATGATGGATTACTGTATAAGAATGTATGCCGCTCCATCAAGGTATCTGCTCCATCTTCCTCTAATAAGACAAGGGCACTTACCGATCAGGAACGAAAAGCTCTTCCCAATATTGATTTCACCTCAAAGGAAAAAGCATTTCTTTATATCCTCTGGTATACCGGTATGCGTCCGGAGGAAGCCAGAGGTTTAATGCGTTCGGACATTGATCTTAGAAACAATACAATATCCGTCAATCGTGTAGTGGTATATCCTGACAAGAATCAAGCACATATCGAACCACGTTCCAAGTCGGATGCAGGTATACGCACAATTCCAATTTTAACCCCTCTAGCAGCCCCATTAAGAGATTTTCTAAAGGAAGGTGTCGGATTATATCTCTTTTCTAATTCTGAGGGAAATGTAATGTCATATAGCACATATCGAAATTTCTGGAAACGCATATATAACAAGATCAATCTTGCGCTTGGTGGCACCAATGATCATATTGTTAAGAAAAAGAAAGTTGCAGGTATCAAAGCAACCGATCTCACCCCATATGTATTCCGTCATGAATATGCAACCATACTCTACTACTCCGGAATTGATATCAAAGAAGCTGCCCGGCTGATGGGGCATGAATCTACGAAGCTGATATTAGAAACTTATGCTGAATTGGATGCTAAGAAATCCAATTCAACAAGCAAGCTGGAATCATATTTATCTAATTATTAATTGTAGAGGTCACATAGGTGACCTCTTTTTTGTATAAAAATCTAATTACTATTGCATAAAATACATTATTTTTCTTTAAATCTGACTACCATTTTGACTACCAAAAGTCCAAAAAAGTACCTCTGACTACCATTTTGACTACCATTATTTCACAAATATTTCCAATGGTTCAACACAAAAAAATAAGCGCCAACCCTTGATTTATAAGGATTAACGCTTATTCTACTTAAAGCTAGCGACGGGAATCGAACCCGTGACCTCCTCACTACCAATGAGGTGCGCTACCGACTGTGCCACGCCAGCTTGTCATAACGACTTGTCTATAATATCAAAATATCATTTGTTTGTAAAGTACTTTTTTCACTTTCCGGATTCCAAATACAATTTTTTTACTTTGTCCCGTATTCTTTGTATTGCATTATCAATTGATTTTGTCTTTTTCCCAATGCAGGCGGCAATTTCAATATAAGGCATTCCTTCTAAATACAAAGGCAATATCTCTTTTTCCATTTTACTCAGATGCACTTCTAACAGTTCTTCAATCCGCGAAGTATTCTCCTGATCTAATATCACATGTTCCGGATTAGAACTGCTTCCCGCTTCGAGATTATCGATCAGCTCTGCTTCCTCGTTTCCTTTGGTATAGAAAGAAATATATGAATTAAGCGGAGAGTGTTTTTTACGGTTAGATGCTTTGATCGCACTATAAATCTGTCTGTCAATGCATAATTTGGCAAATGTATAAAAAGATGCATTCTCCCCGGATTCATAATTCCTTACCGCTTTAAATAACCCAATCATTCCCTCCTGTGACAGATCTTCCGTATCTGCACCGATCAAATAGAGGGTACGAATTGACTTTTTCACAAGTGGTGAATACTTTTTTAATATATATTCGGTTGCATCCTGATCTCCATCTTGAGCTAATCTTACAATCTCCTCATCCGACAGTTCCCGGAATTGTATATCCATATACTACTCCTCACCTATTCTGCAGATTCTTCTCCGGCATCCGGCTGTGCGATCACTTCTGTTGAAGCTTCTGTGGTTGCTTCCGTTGTCGCTTCTGTGACTGCTTCCGTTGTTGCCTCTGTCGTTGACTGTGTCACAGACTCCGTTGTCTTCTTGGTATCCGCTTTTTCCTGTGTTGTTTTATTGTTTACCTTATTGGTAATATCCTCAATACTCTGTTCTAATTTCTTCTTGGCATCATCTGTATCGGAAGAACTCTGTGTCGTTGCTTCCGTTTCTTCTGTCCGGAACCATTTACTCTTTTCCGTGTCTTCTTCCGTAACGGTTGCATTCTTCTTTTTCGATGAACTGCCACCACCTACACTGTTTACAATAAATGTGATAAATCCCAAAAACAGGCATGCGATCACGATCAAGACCAGAATCATTAAAATAGTCTTTAACATGTCACGATTCGGGACAACCCGTTCATCATCCTTCTTTTTGCGTTTTCTCTTCTGCTGCTCCTGTGCCAGCTGTGCTCTGGATTTGGCAGCCTCCATTTTACGTTGTTCTTTTAATTGGAGTTTCTGTTCTTCCTTTTCAAATTCTTCATCGTATTCATTCAGATCAAAATCGACAATATCAAAATCATCTGTTTGATCCGATGTTCTTCTCTCTTTATCCATATAATCAGACCTCTGCTAAACAAATCCTTTCTATCCCTGTTACTTAGATGCCGTATATCGCTGTCTTACAATCTCATATGCCAAAACACCGGCAGCTACAGATGCATTCAGCGAATCAATATCACCTTTCATCGGAATAGATGCAACATAATCGCATTTTTCTTTTACGAGCCGGCTTACTCCGCTGCCTTCATTGCCGATCACCAAACCGATTGGTCCGGTTAAATTATGGCGATACATTACCTCTCCATCCATGTCTGCGCATACAAACCAGATTCCTTTTTCTTTCAGTTCTTCAATCGTTTTCGCAATATTGGTTACTTTCGCAACGGGTGTGTAGTTGATTGCCCCGGCAGAAGCCTTTACGACCGTTGCCGTCAATCCTGCTGCTCTTCTTTTCGGAATGATCACACCATGTGCACCACACAAATTTGCAGTTCGGATAATCGCACCCAAATTATGCGGATCTTCTATCTCATCTAACAAAAACAAAAAAGGAGCTTCTCCCTTTTGCTCTGCCAACTGTAACATATCTTCCACTGTTGAATAATCATATGCTGCCGCCTGTGCGATCACACCCTGATGTTTTCCGGTTTCGGACATCTGATCCAGACGTTCTTTTGTCACATAATTTACGATCGTATCCTGTTTTCTTGCCAATGTCTTGATCGTATTAACCGCACCATCATGACAACCATCTAATACATACAGCTTATCAATTGTCTTTCCTGAACGAAATGCCTCTGTTACAGCATTTCTACCTTCTATTGTATATTCCTCGTATCTCATTTTATCTCCTTATTCATGATCCGTTTATTCCGTCTCTTGCAACACATCCAATCCCATTTTGACAACATCCACAAGTCTCTCAAAATCCTCTTTCAGATACAGATAACCCAGTAACGCTTCAAAACCGGTCGCTTTCCGGTATTCTGTACGGGTTGCATTCTTCGCCTTTGTATAGGAATTGGCATTGCGTCCACGCTTATATATATCACGTTCTTCTTCTGTCAGATGCTCTTTGATCACCATGATCATCTTTGCCTGTGCCGGTGCACAGACTATTTTGCTGACATCTTTGTGATATTTGTTCACCTGTTTGTTTACCTGACTGACTTCCATCGTCCGGATCATGATATCAAACACACTGTCTCCGATATATGCCAGTGCCAGCGGCGAATAAGCAGCCGGATCACCATGTTCTATATGAAAAATGTCTTTGAAGTACTGATAACTTCCTGTCTCGCTCATACGATCATCCCATCTGTGCGATTATGCACGTTTCCACTTTACGCCCTCTCTGGTGTCTTCCAAAATGATTCCCTGCTCAGCTAATGTATCTCTGATCTCATCTGCCCTTGCAAAATTCTTTGCCTTTCTTGCAGCCTGTCTTTCCTCGATCAACGCTTCAATATCACTGTCTAAGATCTCTTTTTCCACCTTCGTAATGATACCTAATACATCACATAACTGACGAATCGTATCCAATGCTTTTGTTACAATTGCCTTTGCATTATCGGATGTAACATTAGAATTCGTAAACTTCACAAGCTCAAAGATTGCAGATATTGCATCTGCTGTGTTCAGGTCATCTTCCATTGCCTGTTCAAACTTTGTCACATACTCTGTAAGTTTCTGTTCTATCTGTTTCTCTTCTTCTGACAACTCCCGTTCCGGTGCAGTCTCTGTCATATCCTCTAATCTGGATACGGCATTCAGAATACGCTCCAAAGATGCCTTTGCAGACTCCACTAATGTATCTGAAAAATTCAGCGGACTTCTATAATGTGCACTTAATATAAAGAACCGGATTACCTGCAGTGGGTATTTTTCTCCGATATCCCGGATTGTAAAGAAATTACCAAGCGATTTGGACATCTTCTCTCCATCTATCTTAAGGAATCCATTGTGCATCCAGTATCTTGCAAATTCTACTTCATTTGCAGCCTCACTCTGTGCAATCTCGTTCTCATGATGCGGAAAGATCAGATCTTCTCCGCCTGCATGAATATCAATAATATCACCAATGTATTTCTTAGACATTACGGAACATTCCAGATGCCAGCCCGGTCTTCCTTCTCCCCACGGAGACGGCCATGAAGGTTCTCCTTCTTTCTTTGGTTTCCAGAGTACGAAATCTAAGAAATCCTCTTTCTCATCTTCTCCTGAAACTTTGAGCTGATGCTTCTCATCTCTATGTCCTGCCTCTAGATCGTCAATATTCTTCTTGGATAACTTACCATATCCCGGAAAGCTTCTTGTACGGAAATATACCGTCCCATTCACCTCATAGGCATGTCCCTTTTCAATCAGGACTTTGATCATGTCGATCATATCCGGAATCTCTTCCGTTGCCTTCGGATGCGTGGTCGCTTCCATTACATTCAGATCATGCATATCCTTTTTTACTTCTTTGATATAACGTTCTGAAATCTCAGAAGAAGTTACCCCTTCTTCGATCGCACGTTTGATGATCTTGTCATCCACATCCGTGAAGTTCGATACATAATTCACATCATACCCCTTATAAAGCAGATATCTTCTCAACGTATCAAATACGATCATCGGACGTGCATTACCGATATGAATATAATCATATACCGTCGGACCACATACATAGATTCCAACTTTATTCTCCCGAATCGGAACAAATTCTTCTTTTTTTCTAGTCATTGTATTATATATCTTCATATACGCAATTCCTTCCCTGGATTCCATTTAAAATCTCATATTCTTATATTTGCGGAATCATCCCACACCTGTCAATAGTATATTTTTAACCATTGCATTTGTCAACATATAACCCACATCATTTTCTTTGTATTACACAATCTCGCCCCAGAATACATTGTTATTATATTCATTATTCTGTCCCAAAATGCTGTCTGCAAGTTGATCCGGAGAAAACACAGCAAACATTTCCATGTTATATTCTCCCTGCTCCAGTCTTATCCATCCACCATTTTCCTGCATTTCATCCGGTTGATAAAACCCTGTATTGTCTTTTAATATCTTATCCTCAAAGTATATTCCACATTTATCACCTTGTAACGCTCTACATTCCTTCGGGAATGCATTCAAAAATGCAGAGACATTTACAATCCGCACCATATATGGAAAAGATTCTACATACCGGATCGGTCCATCATAATACCTGCAAAGCAATTGCTCTATCATCCTGCGATTAATATGATTCCAGACTGCCTGTTCTACAACCATCATACCCTCATCGATCAAATATGCAAAATATCCGAGTACTCCCTGTGCGTCATCTATGACAAATACAACATTTCCATTCTGACACGCTTTTTCCTTGTATAGCAGGTCAAAATATGTTTTGTCCCGGCGATCTGTCACACAGTATTGCTGTCTCATCCATTGATCGATCTCTTCAAAGATCTTTCTTGCCTGTTCTTTTGAGAAGTTGCATACCAGCATTTCATAAGAATATAAATGCAGCCTGTTCTTTGTTTCGGTTACACGATTATCCCCAATTTTCCAATTCTTCTCTTCCGAAACACTGACAAATCCAAACGGCTCATAATACTTTACATCCGCCGGCATCAAATAGGTAATCGGTTCCCGGGCATCCCACATATCTGAAAGAGCCTGTGCCATAAGCGTTGTCATAACACCCTGCCTCCGATACCGCTCGTCCGTTGCAACTCCGACAATGTAATGCAGTTCATACGTCTTTCCATGAATATAATTCGGATACGGATTTAAATGAAGCATCCCCTTTTCTTCTGACAGATACACATGATTCTTAGGCCAGACCGTCTCGAAATAAAAATCTTCATAATACTGTGGATCATGAAAACACTGTCTCCATAATTTCCTCGACACATCCACTGGCTGCATTTACATTTGACCTCTCGCACATCCACTGCATCCGCTACAACGGTTCTGCTCCGTTTCCACAGGATCAGCATATCCATAATTTGCAACGGTTTCTAACAGACATATCGCATGGGAACTGATTCCTTCTCCGCTTCCGGTAAATCCCAATCCTTCCTCTGTAGTCGCCTTGATATTGACCTGATTCTCTGATAAGGAAAGTGCCTCCGCAATCGTCTGTACCATGTCCGGAATAAACGAAGCCATCTTCGGTTTCTGAGCAATGATCGTTGCATCAATATTTGCGATCAGATATTGTTTTTCGTCTAACATTCGTTTTACATGACGAAGCAGCATAATACTGTCTGCCCCTTCGTAACGTTCATCATTATCCGGAAAATGCTTTCCGATATCTCCCATTGCGGCTGCTCCTAACAACGCATCCATAATCGCATGGGTCAGTACATCTGCGTCCGAATGTCCCAATAATCCTTTTTCATAAGGGATGTTTACACCACCTATAATGAGTTTTCTGCCTTCCACTAACTTGTGAACATCATATCCCATTCCTACCCGCATCTTTTTTCTCCTATTTCTGTTTTAAATATTCCACTAAGAATTCATATACTCTTTTGGTTGATGAAATCGACAACCGCTCCGATGGTGTATGAATGTCTAAGATATCCGGTCCCATCGCAACACAATCCAAGTCCGGAATCTTCGCTGCCAAAAGACCACATTCTAATCCTGCATGTATGCCTTCTACAACGGGTTCTTTACCATATAATGCTTTGTATAATGCGATCACTTTGGGACGGACAACGGAATGTTCCTGATATTCCCATGCCGGATATTCTCCTTTGATCTCTAATTTGCCGCCGAATGTCTCTGCCATGCTCTCCAATTGCTGTGCAACATATTGCTTCTTTGTCGTTACGCTGCTTCGAACTGCATGCTGCGCATACAACTGTTCACTGGTAAGTTCCAAAATACCCAGATTCAGCGAAGTCTCTACCAGTCCCGGCACTGCCATACTCATCCCCTGAATTCCGTCCGGCACTGTCATCAGATATGCCAGCACACGATCAAAACTTGGTGCATCTAATACCAGCTCATTCTCTGGATCAGATACATTTTCTAACTCCAGGGAAATATCCGCATCAGATTTTGCATATTCTTTCTGCAATACATTTTCAAAATCCTGCACAAACCGCTTTATCTCATCAATATCTGTTTTAGATACACCAATTACTGCCTGTGCAAATGCAGGAATGGCATTGTCTTTCTTACCGCCCTCTAACGCATGTAAGGACAGTCCCATCTTCTTATGGATTTCATTTAATACTCTTCCTATAACCTTATTGGCATTGGCACGTCCTTTATCAATCTCACATCCGGAATGCCCTCCTAACAGACCATTGACCTTCAATGTGAACCAATTCTTCTTTGGTGCCGTTACCCATACAACAGGCAATGTGACAATCGCAGACATTCCTCCTGCACAACTGCTTAAAAAGATACCTTCGTCTTCTGAATCCAAATTCAACATACAATGTCCCTTTAGCATGGAAAGGTCAATATGTCCGGCGCCCTCCATTCCAACCTCTTCTGACACGGTAATAATATATTCAAGTGGCGGATGCTGTATTGTCGCATCATCTGCTATTGCTAACATATACGCAACTGCAATTCCATCGTCACCACCAAGGGTTGTATCTTTGGCATACACATAGTCACCATCCACTGCAAGCTGCAATCCTTCCCGTTCCATATCAATTGCACTGCCGGCAACCTTCTCGCATACCATATCCATGTGTCCCTGTAAGATCACCGGTTCCATTGTCTCATACCCTTTACTTGCCGGTATTAACATAACAACATTATACAAATCATCCTGGAACACTTCATAGTCATGTTCCTTCGCATATGCAACAAGATAATCACTGATCTGTTTTTCGTGATACGAACCTCTTGGAATCTTACTGATCTCCTCAAAATAGTAAAATACTTTCTCCGGTTGTAAATTTGATAATACACCCATTTTACTGCCTCCTATACTTCTTTCTGAAAATGCACGTTTACTTCCTCTATATAAACAAACACTATCTGATAACATATCCCATTTTGCCGTAAAGTATAGCACAATCCACATAAAAAGGAAAGCCGACAAACTGCTTTCCTTTTAGTATTTTATCTATCTTATTTAATTTCTTACATTATATTCCAATTTCAAAGGTTTCATATCAAACTCTTCAGATCTGCCATCACATCTGCCACCGTTGTAATCTTAGTAATTCTCTCTACATTAGCACCGCAAAAGATTAATCCATGTTCTATATCCCCTTGTACTGCGCGGATCAGTGCATCTGTAATACAATATGGAATTTCCCGCGGATTACATTTTGCAAGACAGCCAAGACAACGTTCCACCTTACATTCCCCATTTGCTTCTTCTTTTAAAAATGTATTCTCAATGGCTCTTCCGGGCATTCCCACAGGGCTCTTGATGATTCGGATATCCTGTGTCCCTGCCTTGACATAAGCTTCCTTATAACGGATATCCGCATCACATTCTTCGGTCGCTACAAACCGGCTCGCAACCTGTACTCCATCTGCACCGAGGCTTACGGCATGTGCCACATCCATTGCATCAAAGATTCCTCCTGCCACAATTACCGGTATCTTACGGTCGTATTTTCTCTCCTGCTCATGTACTTTCTGAATGATTTTTCTGATCTCCGTATCATAATCCAGACACCCCTCAATATCCTCTTCTATCTGCTCCTTTGAAAATCCCAGATGTCCTCCTGCTTTGGGTCCTTCAATAACTACAAAATCCGCAGTCTTTCCATACTTCTTATCCCACATTCTAAACAAGATCGATAAGGCTTTTTCTGAAGACACAATTGGTGCAAAACGGGTGTCCGTTCCATCCAATAAAGCCGGCAGTGTAACAGGCAATCCTGCTCCACAGATCACCACATCCGCACCAGCCTCGGCTGCAACCCGGACATGTTCCTCATAATCTTTCAATGCCACCATCACATTCACACCGACAAGTCCACCATCAGCCTGTTCTTTGGCAAGCCGTATATGCTTCTCTATAGCACGTCTGTTTGCCGCCTTGTGGTTTTCTATAAAATCCGGCTCATCATATCCAATCTGTGCCGTGGAAATGATACCAACACCACCTTCTCCGGCAACCGCACCAGCAAGTCTGCTCAGGCTGACACCAACTCCCATTCCTCCTTGAATGACAGGTATTCTTGCAATTTTATCACCAATTCTTAATTCTTTCATATCTTTTACAATTCCTTCCGATAAAAGTCCCTGTATCAAACCATACCATTACATAGTCTTTTTGTCAAGATAACATAGTATTAAATACTATATTATGTTATAAAAACATCCGGCTGACTAATCAGCCGGATTCATTCATCTGCTATTTTTTTCCTGTTACCTATCTGCGACTTTTCTGTTTGCATCATCTTCACCAACACAATTGTCTTCCTACGACCGGTAATCTCCATTGATCTTAACATAATCATAAGTCAGATCACAACCCCATGCCTTAGCAGTTATCTCCCCTTCATGCAATGAAATGTTGACAAATATCTCATTCTCCGACAAGATCTCCTTTGCAAGCTCCTCAGAAAATTCTACTCCCGCACCATTCCGGCACACAGGAAGAACTCCCTTTGCAGACGCAAGATCAACATCTACTTTGTGAATATCAAATTCTGCTTCCGCATAACCGATCGCACAAAGAATTCGTCCCCAGTTTGCATCCTCGCCAAACATTGCACATTTAAACAACGGGGAGCGGATCACGCTCTTTGCAACAATAATGGCCGTATCGAGATCCTTTGCTTCAGAAACGGTACACTCGATCATCTTCGAAGCACCCTCACCATCTGCAGCTAACATCTTGGTCATGTTCATCATAACAATGTATAATGCCTGTTTAAATGCCGCATAAGCCTCATCTTCTTTGTTGATCTCCGCATTACCGGCTAATCCGTTCGCCATAACTAATACCATATCATTTGTTGATGTATCTCCGTCAATACTCAGACAATTATAAGTAATCTTCGTAATCTCGGAAAGTGCTTTCTGAATCAATTCTTTGGAGATTACTGCATCCGTTGTCACAAAATTAAGTGTCGTTGCCATATTCGGATGAATCATACCACTTCCCTTCGCCATACCACCAAGTGTACACATTGTGCCGTTCACATCAAAGGTAACGGCTACTTCCTTTGGCACGGTATCCGTTGTCATGATCGCATTGACCGCCTTTGCATTTCCATTATAGGAAAGACCATTTACCAATTCCTGCATATGGCTTTCGATCGGCTCAATCGGAAGAATCTGTCCGATCACACCCGTGGACGCTACCAACACATCATCCGCTGACATTCCCAACGCTTTGGCAGCCAACTCTGTCATACACTGTGCTTTCTCTTCTCCATCTGCATTACAGGTATTTGCATTTTTCGAATTTGCGATTACTGCTTGTGCCTTTCCATTGGTTGAAGCCAGATGTTTCTTCGTTACGAGAATCGGTGCACCTTTTACTTTGTTCGTTGTATATACTGCTGCCGCATTACACTCTACATCACTTACCACAAGTGCAAGATCATTTTTGTTCTTGTCCTTATTCAATCCACAGTTAAGTCCATTCGCACGAAATCCCTGTGCAGCACAGACACCACCATCTACATATGTATATCCTTCAAATTGTTCTTTCATCATCTTCTATCCTTTCTCCAAATCAACTTACGGAATAATTGTACTACTTTCAAACGTTGCGTCAAGTAATTTTATAACTTTCTTTAGAGAAATTTGACACATTCCCTTTTCTCAATTATAGTAATAAACATATTAAATACTCCCAATCTGGAAGAAAGAAGGAATATATCTTATGGCAAACATACCAAATGACCCAATGATGTTATTAAGTTTTCTCAATATGAAATTGCGGGATTGTTATTCTTCGCTTGATGAACTTTGTGAAGATATGAATGTAGATAAGGATT
>ERZ825137.717-NODE-717-length-46322-cov-16.918127_pt1 | contig 46322 bp, 39 predicted proteins | sample MGYA00519873_ERZ825137 | MGnify/ENA primary metagenome ERZ825137 (study PRJEB31778, sample SAMEA3449190) | human gut metagenome | biome: human gut; feature: human-associated habitat; material: faeces | place: United Kingdom | collected 2010/2012 ...
CTGTCATTTTTCAATTTTGAAAAATGACTGAGGGAGAGATAACGAAAATTTGATGTTTATTAGCGGCGGGAGCAAGCCCCCGCCATACGCTGACAATGTAAATATTAAATTATACGAGAAGTTCATATTTATTAACGGACATCCGCAAGGGCTGTCCCTACGGGTTGTTTATCCGAACAACCGCAAAAACCAATCCCTGTGCTGCACTGCTTTCCGCATAAAAAATGCACCCTCATAAAGAGGGTACATTATAAAATATCCAATTAACCGTTTATCAGCTTCTGAGCTTGATACCGATTTTTTCAAGTGCCTTGACAGCCTTGTTTACCGCACTGTCTGCATCCTCGTCGGTAAGTGTTCTTTCGCCCGAGCGGAGCTTCAGGCTGAACGCAACGCTCTTCATACCGTTTTCGACCTGACTGCCCTCATAAACATCGAACAAAGCGATGTTTTCAAGAGTTCTGCCTATCGCAGAGGAAATAACCTTTTCAAGCGATACAACGGGAATATTCTTCTCGCATACAAAAGCAAGGTCTCTTGTAAGAGCGGGGAACTTAGGCAACGGAGTATAAACCTTTTCGACAAGTCTGTTTTCAAACAGAACAGCCATTGAAATTTGTGCGACATAGCAGCGTGTGCCGATTGAATAATTGCTTCTGACGCTCGGATGAACCTCGCCGAATATAGCCAATTCCTTGCCGTTTACGCTGATTTTTGCGGCTCTGCCGGGGTGGAATACGGGATTGTCCGAAACCCTTTCAATTTCATATTCTTTTATTCCGACAGCGTTCATAACCGTTTCAACAACGCCCTTGATGTTGAAGAAATCAACCTTTTCGCCGTAAAGACCGATTGTAACGAGCGACGGCTCATCGGGTAATTCTTCTGTGCCGTTTGACTTGTAAACGGGTCCTATCTCGTAAACAGCGGCTTTGTCGTTACGGTTGTTGTAGTTCTTTGAAAGCACCTGGAGGATTGACGGAATTGCCGTTGTCCTCATTACCGAGGTGTCCTCACCCAAGGGGTTGGAAATAACAACGCAGTTGCGAAGCTCGCTGTCCTTGGGGAGCATAATTTTATCAAATTCCTTGGGGCTTATGAAGGTGTATGTGCATACCTCGGAATATCCTGCGGCAAGCATGGTTTCATTGACCTTCTTTTCAAGCATCTGCTCGTCGGTGTATCTGCCGTCGGCAACGCCTGCAAGCGCTCTGTCGGGAATTTTGTCATAGCCGTAAAATCTTGCGATTTCCTCGGAAATATCCGCCTGATGCTCAATATCGTTTCTGAACGATGGAGAGATAATCATACCGTCCTTGACTTTAAAGCCGATTTTTTCAAGGATTTTCTTCTGCTCGTCTGCCGAGAGATTTATTCCTATAAAGTTGTTTACCCATTCTGGCTTGAAGGGGAGAGTAACGGGTGTTTTGTCGCTGTGGTCGCAGTCAACAACGCCGCCGACAACATCGCCTGCGTCAAGCATTTCAACCAACTGCAAAGCACGGGTAAGAGAACGCAGGCAGCCTGTTGCGTCAAGCTCTTTTTCGTATCTTGCGGAGGCCTCGGTTCTCATTCCGAGAGCCTTTGCCGTACGCCTTACCGAAACGCCGTTGAACATAGCCGACTCGAATACAATCGTTGTCGTATCGTCCATAATTCCCGAATATTCGCCGCCCATTACGCCTGCTACGGCAACGGGCTTGTTTTCGTCCGCAATGACAAGCATTTCGGGGTTAAGCTCTCTTTCAATACCGTCAAGTGTGGTAATCTTTTCGCCGTTTTCTGCTCTGCGGACAATTACCTTGTGACCGTCAAGGTATCTGAGGTCAAATGCGTGCATAGGCTGACCGAATTCAAGCATTACATAGTTTGTAATGTCAACTATGTTGTTGATTGGACGGACGCCGCAGGCACGAAGTCTTTCTCTCATCCATCTCGGAGAGGGTTTTATTCTTACATTTTCAACAACCGCGCCCGCATATCTGTAACAAAGCGACGGCTCCTTGATTTCAACCGAAAGGAAGTCGTTTACATCGCCGTGAGTGTTTTTAACCTCGGGGACGGGGACTTTGAGTTCTGCGTCAAAGGTTGCGGCAGCTTCCCTTGCAAGACCGACTATTGAAAGGCAGTCCGCTCTGTTTGAAGTGATTTCAAATTCAGTAACAACATCGTCGAGACCGATAGCCTCGTGAATATCCTTACCGAGAGTTAAATCGCAGTCGTCGCCGAGTACGAAAATACCGTTTTCGATAGCATACGGGAAATCGTGAGCGGTAAGACCGAGCTCGCCGAGGGAGCAGAGCATACCGTTTGACTCAACGCCGCGGAGCTTGCCTTTTTTGATGTGCTGACCGCCTGCAACATAGCTGTCGTCCATTGCTACGGGTACATAGTCGCCCTCTTTAAGGTTCTGTGCGCCTGTAACTATCTGAATATTTTCGGGTGTGCCGACATTTATTTGGCATACCCAAAGATGGTCCGAATCGGGGTGCTTTTCGAGTGATTCAACTCTGCCCACGATAACATTCTTTATATCTTTACCCTCGGTTTCAAAGCTTTCAACCTTTGAGCCGGAAATTGTCATATCGTCCGCAAACTGCTGGTCACTGACATTGAGAGTAACATAATCGCTCATCCATTTTTTTGATAAATTCATCTCGACACCTCCTTAAAACTGACCTAAGAAACGCATATCGTTTTCAAACAGCAAACGCATATCGTCAATATTGAATCTGAACATTGTAAGTCTTTCAAGACCGATACCGAAAGCGTAGCCCGAATATTTTTCCGAGTCAACGCCGCCGTTCTGGAGAACCTTCGGATGAACCATACCGCCGCCGAGGATTTCAACCCAGCCCTCGCCCTTACACATAGGACAGCCCTTGCCGCCGCATTTGAAGCAGGTAACATCCATTTCGCAGGACGGCTCTGTGAACGGGAAGTGGTGAGGTCTTAAACGGATTTCGGTGTTTTCGCCGTAGAGGCGCTTGGCAAACTGCATAAGGTTGCCCTTTAAGTCGCCCATTGTAATGCCCTCGTCAACGACAAGACCCTCAATCTGATGGAAATAGGGGGAGTGAGTTGCGTCAACTGCGTCCGAACGGTAAACTCTGCCCGGAGCGATAATTCTGATGGGCGGCTCCTGCTTTTCCATGACACGAATCTGAACAGGGGAGGTCTGCGTTCTCAAAAGCATCTTTTCCGTGATGTAGAATGTGTCCTGCGTGTCTCTTGCAGGGTGGTCGGGCGGAAGATTGAGCGCTTCGAAGTTGTAGTAATCCCACTCAACCTCGGGACCCGTTGCAATCTGGAATCCCATACCGATGAAAATGTCCTTAACTTCGTCAAGAACGATTGAAAGCGGATGCTTATGACCTATCGGTGTGATGTCGCCGGGGAGGGTAACATCGATAGTTTCTGCGGAAAGCTTTGCCTCAAGCTCCTTTTCCTTTAACTGAACGGTCTTTTCCTTGAGCATTTCCTCAATGCTCTGTCTTACTTCATTTGCAAGCTGACCGATTTTCGGTCTTTCCTCTGCGGAAAGTGTGCCCATCTGCTTGAGAATGGCAGTCAATTTACCTTTTTTACCGAGAACCTGTACTCTGAAGTTTTCAAGCTCTTGAATACTTGAAAGCTCGGCTAATTCGGCTTTGGCAGACTCATGAATTTTGCTGAGTTGTTCTTTCATTTTTCTCTTCCTTTCGATATTGTGAAATATATTTAACAAAACAAAAACTCCGCCCCAAATAGGGACGGAGAAAAATACCGTAAACCACCCGATTGGAAAGAGCAAACACTCCCTTGCCCGTAACGGAGGCTGCCGTTGCGACCTACTGTAAGGTTCAGCCGCACCGCTCCAAAGTGAAATTTCAACCTGCCGTCGGAATAAGTTTGTTCTCAGCTTGTGCAAACTCTCTCTTGAATTCGTAAAATCGGTAGATTTACTGACCTTTTTCACAGCGTTTTTCGGATTTGTTCTGTTTGTTCTTATAGTATAACATAAATAATGATTTTTGCAATAACTTTTTTTGACGAATTTTTAACAAAATTCGGTTATTCTATTGAAAAAATATTAGTTTGATGTATAATATATAAGATACAATAAAGTTGAAGGAGTGTGCTTATGAACACTAATTGGATGAATAACAAAACCGTTATCATCACAGGTGCTTCGGGCGGTATGGGTAAAGGCGTTGCAGAGCGTCTTATCAAGGAACACGGTTGTACTGTAATCGGTATTGCAAGAAGCGAAGAAAAAATGAAAAAGGTTGTTGAGGAGCTCGGCAATTATGCGGATAAGTTCTCTTATCAGCTTTTCGATGTTTCGGTTGAGCAGAATTGGCTTGATTTTGTTGATTATCTCAAAGAGAACAACATTCATCCCGATGTTCTTATCAACAATGCGGGAATTTTGCCCAAGTTTGACAGATTCCAGAATTACTCGATTGATTACATAAAGAAGGCAATGGATATCAACTTCTATTCTGCTGTTTATTCCATTCACGCTCTTCTTCCGTTGCTTCTCGAGTCCTCCGCACCCGCAATCATCAATGTTGACTCATCTGCGGCTCTTATGACTCTTGCGGGCACATCGGTTTATTCGGCTTCCAAGGCTGCTTTGAAGTCGCTTTCCGAGGCTCTCAGAGAAGAACTCAGAGGTAAGTGCTATGTCGGAATTGTTTGCCCCGGCTTTACAAAGACCGATATTTTCAGAGACCAGAGCGCTACCGATGACAAGGGTACTAAGATGCTCAACGCCGTAAGCACACCTTGCGATAAAATGGTAAATATGATTATGAGAGACATCAAGTTCAAGCGTCCGCTCGGAGTTCACGGCTTCGACGCTGCGTTTATGAACTATTTCGGAAGAATTATGCCTGTTCAGGGCGGCAGACTTTTCTCTGCTGTTATGAAGGTTTCAAAGCTTCCGTTGTTTGATCCCGTATTCAAAGACTAAGTTAAACTATCGGGCATTGCCCGTAAAAAACATATTGGAGGTCCACTATGAAAGTATTTATGATCGGTGGTACAGGTCTTCTCGGTTGCGAAGCTGCAACTACTCTTATTAAAAGAGGCCACCAGGTAACAAGCGTTGCGCTTCCGCCTCTTCCGGAGGGCGCACCCATTCCCAAGGAAATGGAAATCGTATTCGGCGACATCAACAAGAAGTCGGACGAAGAAATCGAAAAGATGCTTGAGGGTTCGGATGTTTTCATCTTCGCTGCAGGCGTTGACGAGAGAGTTGAGTTCCCGCATCCTGTAATGGATTACTATTACAAGTTCAACATTGCTCCGCTTGAGAGAATTTTCCCGCTCTGCAAAAAGGCAGGCGTTAAGAGAGCTGTTGTTCTCGGTTCTTATTTCTCATATCTTAACAAGATAAGACCCGAAATGAAGCTTGAAGAGAGAAACCCCTACATGAAGTCAAGAATGATTCAGGAAAAGGTCTGCGAGGACGCTTGCGACGAAAACTTCTCGGCTTGTGTTCTTGAGCTTCCCTACATCTTCGGCACACAGCCCGGCAGAAAGCCCGTTTGGACTGTTCTTATCGAGCAGATTGAATTTATGGACAAATGGCCTTTCACAATGTATCCGAAGGGAGGCACCGCAATGCTTACTTGCCGTCAGGTAGGTCAGGTTATCGCAGGTGCGGCTGAAAACAAGGCAGGTAAGACCGGCTTTGAAGCTATCCCGATCGGTATGTACAACATGACATGGCCCGAGTTCCTTGCTATCGTATTCGACGCAAGAGGAATGCACGGCAGAAAGGTTGTTACAGTTGCTCCCTGGATGATGAGAATGGGTATGGGCAAGATTGTTAAGGACTATAAGAAGAGAGGCATTGAATCAGGTATGGACCCGATGCAGCTTCCCGACATTATGGACTACAACCTCTTCATTGACAAGAAATACTGCCTTGAATTGGGCGTAGAAGAGGACGACATCAAAGCTGCTATCACAGACTCCATCAAGGTTTCTCAGGCTGCTTTCGACGGTAAGGTTAAGCTCCTTGAAATGAAGGGCGAATAATTAACCGTACATAATAAATTAAGGCGTTATCGTAAGATAGCGCCTTTTTTGTGCCCAAAGCAGGGGAGAATATAAGAAAACCCGACTTGTTTTCACAAGTCGGGTAATTGTGTTTTTGTGAGATTATTATCTCTTGATGTCATCCCAAGCAACGCCGTTGATGTGGAACAACTCGTCGAAATCGTACTTATTGTTCTCATCCTTTGAGTGGTTCGGATACCAAACCTGAGCGAAGAAGGGGTTGGTCTTTGCGATTGAATCGTAGTCCCAAGCCTTGTGCGGGATGTAGCACTCGGGGCACCAATGTCCGCCGAGGAGGATAAGAGCGGGGCTTGCTTCGAATTCAGCGCCGCAGTGGCCGCATTTCCATTTAAGCTTTGTAGCCATATCGCCCTTTGTCATTGTCTCAGAGAGGCACTCGCCGCCGCGGAACTCAGCAGCCTGCTTCATATCGTTGATGTCAAGCTCTGATTCGGGCTTTGACTCATCATAACCGTGGTCAAGCTTGAACTGCTCGGCAGCACTGTTGTCCTTGTCGAACTTGATAATTTCAAAGTCTTCCCATTTTGACGGAATCTTTTCCCATTCAGCCTTTGAGCCGAAGTAAGCGCTCATACGAACCTTGTTGTCCTTAGCAACCCAGTCAAGAGTACCGAAGTCGGGTGTTGAAGCAATCTTCTTCATAAAGGGCTTAGCACAAGCTGCTACGAGACCCTTCGGAAGATATCTCGGGATTTTGAAGTAGAATTCGACCTGATCTGCAAGACGGTTGAAATAGTCCTTAACGGGAAGATTTTCACGGAAGTGAAGGAAGTTTTCAAGCTTGTCGCCGTCTGCATAGAACTGACCGTGGAAGTTCTTTGTGATGAACCAGTTGGGATCAAAGAGCTTTTCGGGGCCTGCAAGACCGAGAGTACCGAGAAGAAGCTGCTCAAATTCATAGTTTGAAATTCTGTATTCCTTACCTGAACCGATGTTGAAGAAGTGGTTCCAAAAGTCGCCGCCGAGGTTGCCCTTTGCGTCCTCATCACAGAGGTTAGCAAGCAAACGACCCGAGTCCTCAACCGTACACCATTCAAGAACACCGTTAATCGGTACATGGAACATAATCGGGTCCATATTTTTAAGAATGTTAGGGTAGAGGATACCTGACTGACGCATTACAACCCAGTTTTTAAGTCCGCTTTCAACAAATACTGCCTCTGCACGGCACTTTGAAACTGCGTAGTGGTCGTAGATAGAAACCTTGAGCGGATCGCCGCAACGGCCCCAATGGATGGGATAGTTTCTGTCGCCCGTCTCGGCAACAGTACCTATGTAGCAAACCTTAACAGCATCGGGGTTGGGCTGAGCCTTAACTGCGTTGCAGATGTTCTGAGCAGCACCGATGTTTGTTTTCTGTGTTCTGTAAGGCTTCCAGTCTGCTGTGGGAGAAACCATACCGCCGACATGGAGAACATAATCTGCGCCGTTTACAGCGTCAAGAACATCTTCATACTTTGTAAGGTCGCCCCATACAATTCTTACTGACGGGTCATTGAGGTAAGCCTTGAACTTTTCTCTGTTCTTCTCACTGCCTCTCAAAAGGAGAGTGATGTTGAACTTGTCTTTTTTTGCATAAAGCTCTTTGAAGCCGGCATAGCCCATATTTCCCGAGCCGCCGGTGAGCATTACGGTTTTCTTATCTGCCATAATCTTCCACCTCATAGAAAATATAATATTGTAATATAATTATACCATATATAGCGATATTGTCAACAAATTCACAAAATAAATACTAAAAAAAGTGCTCCCCGATTTCTCGGAGAGCACCTGTTGATTTTTATTGATTACCAAGCGATGGTAAAGTCTTTCTCAAGACCGAAAGGAATGGAAATGTTTGCGCCTAAAGCTTTAAGAGAAAGAGTCCAAACGAATTCATAGTTTGCATGTGTTACATTGCCTGTTGCCTTGTCAACGGTAACCTTAACAACGCCGTCCTTATGACCGGTCTTTACTTCCTTGATGATGCTTGATGCAGCACCGGCATTGTCTGTAACGATGGAAGGCATAATTACGGAGAATACCTTACCGTTATGTCCCTGACCGTGAGCCGTTGCTTCGCTCGGGTCGTCAGCCTTAACATTGATTGTGATTTCATAAGTGCTGCCGTTGTCAATAACAGATGCGTTGTCAACATCATCTGCGGTAAGCTTGCTTGACCAGTTCTCGTTCTCAACAGGGAACATTGCGTTTTTCTGGTCGGCTGTTGTAGCGTTTACAGCACCGGGGTCAAGCTTTGAAAGATCCTTTTCGCCCATATTGCTTGAAATAAGGCTGTTTGCCAAAGAGGTAAGCGATGAGGGAAGGTTGCCTTCAATTCCGCCGGCTTCTTTGTTTACTTCCTTGTTAAGAGTAATCTGCTTAGCGTTGGGTTTAACCTTGTTGATTGCTGTATTGAAATAAGCAACTATATCGGCTGTTGAGCTTGAAGCCGAGAGTTCTGTAACATTTCCGCTCGGAGCTGCTGCATCGTCGCCTGAAGAAGCCGAACCGCTGTTTGAAGAGTCGCTTGATGAGCTTGAGTTGCTTGAAGAGTTGCTGTTTGAGCTGCTGTTGGAAGAACTGTTGTTGCCCGTGTTGCTCGAGTCAGCGGTTGTAATTCCTTTTTCAGCCAATTCCTTATCGGGATCAAAGAATGATATGTAGCAAACAGAGTAGATAAGTAAAAGCGAAAGGCATACTGCCAATGCGGGAACGAATGTCTTTCTGAAAGCCTTACGGACTTCCTGTTTGTCTGCGAGTTTTTTTGCGCGTGACTCCGGTGTTGACGGAATCTTTTCTTTTTTTGCCATTGTTTTTTCCCCTTTCAATGCTTGAGACAATTTTGCAAAATAATACTCTTATAATTTACAATAAATTCACAAAAATGTCAATCGAAAAAACGAAAAATGTTTTTATTTTGCGTGTCAAATTTTGTTATTCGACGGTTTTCAGTATAAGTTCCCGCTTTTTCGGCTCTTTTTCCGAAATTTCAAAGGCTTCCGACAGCTCTTTTATTGCGCCCTCAAAGAGATTTTCCTCCGAGGCGTACAGAGTGGCTATCACATCGCCGCAAGAGACCTTGTCGCCCGTTTTTTTATTGAAAACAAGACCTGCGGAGTAATCGATTTTGTCCTCTTTCTTTTCTCTGCCGGCTCCGAGACAGACGCAGGCGATACCGCATTTTTCAACATCGGTGTGAGCGATATATCCGTCCTTTTTGCATAAGAAATCCAATGAATATTTTGCTCTTTTGAAAAGCGACGGGTCATAAATATACCTTTCGTCGCCGCCCTGATATTTAACCGTTTCCGTAAGCTTTTTAAGAGCGGATTTGTCGGCTATTGCGTTTTGTGCCTTATGTCGGCAGACTTCGACGCTTTCTCCCGTTGCAAGGCTTATCATATTTGCAGCCAATTCAACCGATACAAGCGTTAAATCCTCGGGTCCGTTACCGTTGAGGGTTTCGACCGCCTCGATAACTTCAAGGGCGTTTCCGACGGCATTTCCGAGCGGAATATCCATATTTGTGATAAGTGCCCTCGTCTTTCTGCCTGCGTCGTCTCCGATTTTTACCATAGTTTCCGCAAGCTTTTCGGCAGACGGCAGGTCTTTCATAAATGCGCCGCTTCCGACTTTGACATCAAGCAGAATTTTGTCGCTTCCCGAAGCCAATTTTTTGCTCATTATGCTTGAGGCGATAAGGCAGATTTTATCAACCGTTTCCGTAACATCGCGCAGGGCGTATATTTTTTTGTCGGCAGGGCAGAGGTTGCCCGATTGACCGACAATGCATATTCCCGTACGGTTTACGGTGTCGAAAAATCTTTCACGGTCGATTGAAGTGTTAAAGCCGGGTATGGACTCCAGCTTGTCAACGGTACCGCCCGTGTGACCGAGCCCTCTGCCTGACATCTTTGCGATTTTAACGCCGCAGGCAGCGGCAATCGGAGCGCAGATAAGCGTAGTTTTATCCCCGACGCCGCCCGTTGAATGTTTATCCACCTTAACTCCGTCGATTTTTGACAAGTCAACCTTTTCGCCGGAATTGAGCATAGCCTTGGTTAGAAAGACGGTTTCTTCATCGTTCATATCGTTGAAGTAAATCGCCATAAGCAGGGCGGAAATCTGATAATCGGGTATTTCGCCGTTTACATAGCCGTTGACGAAGAAGTTTATTTCTTCCTCGCTCAAAGCATATCCGTCACGCTTTTTTCTGATAATATCGGTAATACGCATAGCTTTCCTCACTGCATATCTTCGTTAAGTACCTGCATTGTAACCTCTTCTTTTGCATATTTGGAGAGGTATTTATCCTGATAATAGTTTTCGTTTCTCGATGTAAGGTTGCCCTCGGGGTCAATGCTCAATATGCCGCAGCCGCGCTGTGAGCCGATTCTCGAAATACCGCTGTAAGCAAGGTAGTCGATGCTCATACCGTAGTTGAGGTTTATTGACTTATAGTTAATCGAGAAGTTGTTGAGATGGTCGTGACCGCAGAAAATCGAGTCGGTCGAGCCGAGCTCAAGCATGGTCTCAAAGAGCATATCGTCGTGAATACCGCAGTAAACGACCTTGCCGCTTTCGCCAGCAGTACCGTAGTTATAGGTTATGTTTTCATCGTCCTTATATCCGTTGTCAACATATTCGTTCCAAGCGGTTCTGTATTCGTTGAGCGGAATGTGCATAAATGCAGAGGTCTTAACGGGAGCGGAAGCGTCATACAAAGCCGCTCTGTCGGCAGAGAGTTTGGAAACAGCCTGTGCGTTCTGCTCGGTAAGAGATTTAACGGTGTTTTTATACCATTCAATCTGATTGTCGTGTATGTTATCATATTTCCACGCAATTCCGAAAATATCCCCGTCGATATACGAATGAGAATCGAACAGGATAAACGAACGGGTAACAACATTGTCCGAATTTACAATGTTTATTACCTGGTTGCCGCAGCCGTCAACATCTTCGGGACCCGCCTGCAAAAGGCAGTGCGGATAGTCGCCGCTTGAATAAACCTCTGTAAGCTGTTCTCTTGAATAATAGCTGTAAGCCTCCGTATCGTGGTTTCCGTAGCAGGCTGTCCAATAAACTCCGAGAGACTCCATAAGCTCCGCAAAGAGAACTGCGGCGGATTTATTGTTGAAGGTTCCTGCCTGGAACGGAACGGGGTAGGAGATGTCGCCCGTTACGATAACAAGGTCGGGCTTTTCGGCGGTAAGCATAGCCGCAACCGCGTTTATTGCCTTTGAGTCCTTGTTTATCGAGAGATAGCCGCCGCCGATATGCACATCGGTAAGCTGAACTACCTTGACATCTTTATCGGTTCTTATGTTCCAGCAGCCGTTATCGTAGTTTTCGGGTACGAGCTGATTTTCGTAAGACACCTTTGAAAATGTCTTGATTTTATTCTTGTTGGCTCTTAATCCGATAAGCGTAATTACGGTGGTAACCGCAACATAAACAATTACAACGCACAGGAATATGCACAAAAATTTCAGAAATCTTTTCTTATGCTTTCCCTTGACTTTTACTTTTTCACTCATAGAACTCCTCCGACGGTTACTTGTAAATCGTAACCTAATTTATCTTTAATAATATTTTTTAACAGCCGGGTAAGCTCCGCAGTCTCTTTTGCGGTGCCGCACTCAACCGTTATTTCCGCAGTTATGATTTTTCTGTCGCCGTATGTGTGGCATTGAATGCCCGTGATTTCGGCAACCCCGTCAACCTCCTTGATAATATCCTGCGCTTTTTCACAGGCATTGTCGTCACGCTTGCCGATTATAACCTTACAGGAGGCTGAAAACGACCTTGAGCCGCTGACGATTATAATTACCGAAGCGACAAGACCCATAACGGAATCTATTGCATAGCCGAATTTTGAAGTCAGCGTAAACGAAATTACGATACAGAACGACATAAAGAAATCAAGGAAGCTGTCAATGCTTAAATTCTTTATAATATCGGATTTATATTTCTTGTCAATGCGGTTGAAAACAATGCCCATTATCAGCTTGACAAGCGCCGTACCGCCTATGGTAGCGGCATATTTTGTCGAGTACCAGACGGGGACGGGATACATAAGCCTCTGAAGCGAGGTGTACACGAACACAAAGCCCGTCATAAGTATTACGGTTGACAGAAGCAGGTTGATAAGCTCCTCGGCTTTGCCGTAGCCGAAAGGATACTTTTCATTCGGTTCAATCGCACTGACAATAAACCCGATAAACGCAAACAGGCACACGAAAGTGTCCGCAAGCGAGTTTAACGAGTCAACATAAATGCTGATGCTATTAGTCGAGATTGCGATATATATTTTAACGATAAACAGCAGCAAGTCCGTGATTGCGGCGAAAATGCTGACTGCCTTTTTAACTTTATTGTTTTTAATGGTTCTCACTTCTTAATTTTATTTTTTCAGCCTTGCGGTGTTTATGCTTTCGGCTTTCATAAGGAAATCGTAAACGGGTTTGAGCTTTACAAACTCTTTGCCGATTTCGTCGCCGAGATTTTCGCTGAACAGCAGGTCAAAATCCGAGCTTTCGACTATTACGCAAAAATCCCTGATGTTGAGCCACGGACGGTCGGTTTCGTCTGCGTCGGGGAAATGTTCCTTTTTATAAGGATTACATTCGAGAATGTATTTAGGGTCCGATTCGACCGTTTTTCTCGCTTCAAGGTAAGTCTTATCCCTTTTGAGAACAAGCGAGCGCAGGGCGTCTATACTGCCTTTTCCTGCCTTGTAATATCCGCAGCCGTACATAAATCCGCGCGGAGAAAAATCGAAGAAAAGGGAGGGGAGACCCTCATAAAGCTCCTTGCCGTTCATAAAGCAATACCACTGATTGTCTCTGAATATTGTTTTATCCTTTGAAAAGCGGGTGTCACGGTATATCCTTGATATTTTCTTGGGATTGCAAACGATTTTCGGGTCGATTTCATTTATATACGGTTCAACCTTTAAGATGAACTCACGAAAGGGCTCGACAACAAGGCGTTTATGAATATCCTTGTGCTCCCTGTACCATTCTTTGCTGTCTTTGAGCCTGTTTTCAAAGAGAAAATCAAGCGCTTCGGGGGTAATGTTCATTTATGAATATGCTTCTTTCCTGCGTTATATATATTAAGTATATAAAAAAAACAATTTTTTTGCAAGAGTAAAAGATTTTTTATTGAAATTCACTTAAATTTATGCTAAAGTAATATCTATGTTAATCAACAGGAGGTTTGGGATATGGATTTAACAAAAATTATTGACAAAAAAGACGAAGCCGCACAGTATATGATTGACGAAATCACTCATATCTGTAAGGACTTTGAAACAAGAAGCCCCGGCACAAAGGGTGAGCTTCAGGCGTGCGAATATATGGCTGAGGTTCTTAAAAAGGATTGCGGATGCGACAGCGCCGAGGTTGAATCGTTCAAGGAAAATCCCGGTTCGTTCTTCGGCTGGATTTTCTTCACGATTACATTCGTGCTTATCGCTATCGCACTCTATTTCGTAGCTCCGCTCATTTCTGCAATTCTTATTGTTGCGGGACTTTTCATTGCGTTTATGCAGTTCGGCCTTTATAAGAAGTTTGTAGACAGATTTTTCCCCGAAAAAACAGGTCATAATGTAACGGCTATCAAGAAGCCGACCGGCGAGGTTAAACGCCGCATTATGTTCAACGGACATCCCGACGCTGCTTGGGAATGGCCCGTAAACTATGCTCTCGGCGGCGTAGGATTTGAGGGACACGCAATTATCTGCGGTATCGGCGCAGTATTTTATCTTGTTCTTTCTATCATCGCTTGCGCAAACGGCAGAGCGTTCGGCGTTGTTGAGTCAACTGCCGGCTTTACAAAAGCTGCACTTTGGGGACTCCTCTTTGTTCCTTTCCTTGTAGGCCTTTATTGGATGTGGAACAGACACAGAATTGTTGACGGTGCAAACGACAACCTTACAGGCTGCTATATGGGTATCGCAATCCTCAAAGCTCTCAAGGATGAGGGTATTGAGCTTGAAAACACGGAGCTCGGCGTTATCCTTACAGGCTCGGAGGAAGCGGGACTCAGAGGTTCAAAGGCTTGGTGCGAGGCTCATCAGGGCGAATTCCAAGATGTTCCCACATTTATCATTTCATACGACACAATTTACGACCCCAAATATCTTATGACAAACTACCGTGATCTTAACGGTACCGTCAAGGTTGATAAGGATGTTTCCGATCTTTATATGGAAGCTGCCGAGGCAGTCGGCGTTCCTTGTAAAAAGGGTTGGGTTCCGCCCCTCGGCGGCGCAACGGACTCTGCGGCATTTGCACAGGCAGGCTTCCGTGCAACAGGCGTAACGGGTCTTAACCATAAGCTTGAAAACTATTATCATACAAGAAGAGATACATATGACAATATGAACCCGAAGGGACTTGCAAACTGCTTTGCAGCTTCCGTAAAGGCTCTTGAAATGTTTGATAACGGCGCTAAGCAGTAATCTTACAAAAGCACATAAAATCAACAACCGCTCCCGTTGAAGTCAAAGCTTCGTCGGGAGCGGTTGTTTATGGCCTTATATAATTTTGATTATCCTTTACCGTGCGAGGCGAAATACGATTTTAACACATCCAAGCTCTCGTCACGCAATACGCCCGCCGTAACCTCGGGTTGCCAAAAGGAATTGTCGAATACGATTTTTGAGCAGTTACAACCGCCGCCGTTACCTAAAATTCTTTCCAAATCATCATTGCTTGCGGCGTAAACAAGTCTGCCGAGCTTTGTCCAGACCATTGCTCCGCTGCACATAAAGCAGGGCTCACAGCTTGAATACAGGGTGCAGTCGCTCAAATCCGTAATTCCCGTCTTTTCGCAGAACTCTCTGATAAGCCCCGCCTCGCCGTGATAGGTCGGGTCATGCTTTGTGTATATTTGGTTTTCGTGCGAATATACAATTTCGCCGTTTCTTACAAGCACAGCCCCGAACGGCTCGTTGCCGTGTTCAACAGCCGACTTTGACAGCTCGATTGCCGTTTTCATAAATTTTTCGTCGTACATAATTTTTATATCTCCGAATAATTACAAAATTTAATTTATTATATCATTAACTAAAGTAATTGACAATAAATCTTCTTTTGCGGTATTGAGTAATCTCCGACTTTTATGGTATTATTATTTGCGAAGAATTATACTTTTAAGGTGAAATTTTGCGTCTAAACCACAGGTTGAATGGAATTTCAACTAATAGTGCAGTTGAACAACTAACAGATAATTGAATATATGGCGTTTTTGATGTTACGATTAACTTACCAAAGGAGGTAGTTAATATGTTTAACAAATTAAAAAACGAAAATAATACGGAGGCGGAATCATTGAACATAGGTAACAATATTGCTTTTTTGAGAAAACAAAGGGGCATAACACAGGAAGAATTAGCAAATGAATTAGGCATTTCTGCTCAAGCTGTATCTAAATGGGAAAATAACAGTTCTTGTCCGGATGTTTCATTACTAACAAGTATTGCCGATTATTTTGGCGTTACTGTTGACGCTCTGCTTCGTGCTGAAGAAAAAATTATTGATGAGGCTATTAATGAAAACATTAATTCTTGCAAGATAAGCAAAAATAAAAAAATTAATATCAGGATTATTCAGCAAAACGGTAAAGAAAATAATGTTAAGGGTCCTTTTGATTTTGTAAAGTTGGGAATAAATATTGGCTCAATGTTTGGGTTAAGTAAAGAAATTACTAAAAAGATAAATGAACTGTTAGAAGAAAATGTAACGGATATTGTAGAAGTAGATACAGAAAACGGCGAACATATAACGATAACTGTTACATAACTTTATAAATCATTGTAAAAAAAGAAACAGTCGCCAAAACGGCAACTGTTTCTTTTTGGCAGGGGCAGAAGGATTTTTCTCGCCTGCCGGCTCGGTCGGTGCTTCTGCACTTCGTGCAAATAATGCTATGAGCGGTTTGCAAATGGGATGTTTAGAAAACACCCCTCAAAAACATAGTCGCATTGCTTGCTTGGAGCGCTTCGCACTGCTCCTTGTTTTATTTTAGGCTTCGGTCTCGCCTGCCGGCTCGGTCGGTGCTTCTGCACTTCGTGCAGAGGTCTCCACCGGAGACCCTCACCCCACGACACGCTCCGCGTGCCTCGGATTCAAAATCATTTTACTCAATGTCAAAACAAAAACGGTCACCTTTCGGTAACCGTTTCCGTTTTGGCAGGGGCAGAAGGATTCGAACCCTCGGCACGCGGTTTTGGAGACCGCTGCTCTACCAACTGAGCTATACCCCTATAATATGCGGTTTAATAGTGGTGGGCCAGCAGGGACTCGAACCCCGGACCGTCCGGTTATGAGCCGGATGCTCTAACCAACTGAGCTACTGGCCCCTATCTAAACCGCTTAAATATTATATAGTTATAATGGCGATATGTCAAGACATTTTTTTGTTGAGGCGGATTTATTTTTATGCTAAAATTAAAAAAGAGGTGAGGCAGATGCTTACAAATGAACACATTGACGGCGGAAAAGGCTTCGATTGGGGGCTTGCGAGCGCTGAATATGCAAAATACAGGGATATTTATCCCGAGAAATTTTACCGCAAAATCATTGAACTCGGGTACTGCAAAGACGGTCAGCGGGTCCTTGATCTGGCAACGGGTACGGGCGTTTTGCCTCGAAATATGTATAAATACGGCGCCGAATGGGTCGGCACGGATATTTCCGAAAATCAAATTAAATACGCACGGGAATTGAGCCGTGGGATGGATATAGAATACATCGTTTCAGCTGCCGAAAATCTGAATTTTCCCGAGAACAGCTTTGATGTTATAACCGCCTGCCAGTGCTTTATGTATTTTGACCAAAGCGTGTTGTTCCCGAAAGCGCACAAATGGTTAAAACACGACGGACATTTCTTGATTTTGTTTATGGCGTGGTTGCCGTTTGAGAGCGAATTGGCAATGAGAAGTGAAAAATCGGTACTCAAATACAATCCGTCATGGTCGGGCAGGGGAATGACAAGGTACGAGGTTGCGGCACCCGAGCTGTCAAAAGATCTGTTTGATGTTGCAAATACCGTTTCGTTTGATATTGACCTGCCTTTTACTCGGGAGACTTGGCACGGCAGGATTAAAGCGTGCAGGGGAATAGGCGCTTCGGCTCTTACGGCAGAGCAAATTAAAGCGTGGGAAACGGAGCACAAAAATCTGCTTCTGCAATATCCCGAACACTTTACCGTTCCGCATTATGTTACGATACTTGACCTTAAACGCAAGCTGTAAATATTCATCTATGCATTTGACAGTGCTTTGTGCTTTTTTAATATGATTAAAAAGCAGATTTTTATCTGCTTTAATTTTTTGCTTGACAACGGTACGAAATCGTACTATACTGATAACAGTACGAAATCGTACTAAAAGAAAGGCGGTTCAGCTATGCAAAGGAACAAGATAAATAAAATCTATGACTCTGTGAAGAAGATAAACCGAGCATATGATATTTGGTCTGCAAATCACGGATTGACCTTGTATGAAATGCAGGTATATTATGTGATTCTCGAAAACGGAGGAGGACCAATAACCCAAAAGGATTTATGTAAGCAGCTTGACGCACCGAAAACCTCAATAAACAGTATAATTAAGAAACAACTTTCTTCGGAAAGAATTATGATGGAAGTAAATCCACTTAACAAAAGAGAGAAAATTATTGCTTTGACTTCTGATGGCAGAGATTTTGCGGAAAAATTGATTTTTCCGTTGTTTAGATATGAGGAGGAGGCAATAGCCTCGATAAAAGACAGTGATTTTGATATTGCGATCGGAGTGCAAACCGAATTCGCAGACAATTTGTTAAAGAAAGCAGGTAACAAAGATGAATGACAGAACATTATTTGACCTCGGTACAGAGATTAATGATAAAAACCATTTCACTTCAAGCGTATATGTTAAGGAAATTCTCAATTTTGATTTTCCGATGATTGCCGATGCTGTTGCATTCCCACCCTCGGTCAGAAACAGTTGGCATATCCATCAGGCAGGACAGGTGCTTATAGTAACAAGGGGCGTCGGTTGGTATCAGGAATTCGGTAAAAAGGCGCAAAAGCTGAAACCCGGGGATGTAGTAAAAATACAGGGTGGCGTAAAACATTGGCACGGTGCTTCAAAGGACAGTTGGTTTGAGCATATTGCTCTTGAAGATTGGTCTAAGGGTCAGCCTGAGTGGTTGGAGCCTGTCAGTGATGAAGAATATGAAAGGATTGAGAGAAATTATGAATAAGGTTGCACTTATAACAGGCTCAAGCAGAGGAATGGGAGAGGCTGAAGCTTATGAATTTGCTTCAAGAGGCTATGACATTGTCATTCATTATGTCAACAGCAGGGAAAGAGCTGAAAAAATCAAAAATTCAATTATTGAAAAGTATAATGTTAAAGCGATTGCGGTAAAGGCTGATTTATCGGTGGAATCCGAGGTGCGCTTACTTGCACGGACAGTACTTGAGGAATTCGGGAAAGCGGATGTTCTCATAAACAATGCGGGAATGGCACTTTACAGCGATTTTGACTCTAAAACCGTTGAAGGGTTTGACAAATCCATGAGAATAAATTTCTACGCTCCGTTTATTTTAACTCAAATTATAGGCAGAGAAATGATGAAGAATAAATACGGCAAGATAATCAATATAGCAACGGTTGATGTTATGACAACTTACAATGCCGAAAGTGCCGAATATGATGCTTCAAAAGCTGCTCTTATCAATTTGACAAAGACGGCGTCGCTGGAATTTCAGCCGTATGTAAATGTTAACTGCGTCTGTCCCGGATGGGTGGCAACCGATATGAATAAAAACTTGCCTCGGGAGCTTATAGATTATCAGGCTTCAAAGACTTGTAAGGGCAGGATGGCAGAGCCTTCGGAAATTGCAAAATTGGTTGCTTTTCTTGCAAGTGATGATGCGGAATTTATCGACGGAGAGGTAATAAAAATAGACGGTGGATATAAATTGATGTGAGGTCGATATAATGAAAAAATACTTATGGCTGACAGTTGTTATTTTGATTGTTGCATTGGCATTTGCAGGTTGTAATTCCAATCAGCCGCAGAATGCCTCGGAAAGCTATAAAAATACGGAAAGCGTATATAGCACGGAGAATAATAAGGCACTGATAGTCTATTACTCATACAGCGGAACAACAAAAAGAGTTGCCGAGCATCTTCAAGCCGTTACCGGCGGCGATTTGTATGAGGTTAAACTGTCAGAGCCGTACACCGGCAGCGATAACGATGTTTCTGACCGTGTGTTTGCCGAGCGAAGAAAAGGGGAAATGCCCGAATTGACCGGAGAGCTTCCCAATGTTGAGGCTTATGATGTAATATTTATCGGAACACCTGTTTGGAATAACAGTTTGGCTAATCCCGTCAGCGGTTATTTGGAACAAACGGATTTCAACAACAAAACCGTAGCTCCGTTTTGGACATATATTACAAATCAAGGCAGCACACGGCGAGACTTTTCAAAAAGAATCATAAACGGTAATGTTGTTGACGGACTTCCGTTGGCAAGTGCATATTCCATAAGCGACGACGAGCTTGACGGATTGTTGAGAGAATGGGTAAGCAATTTTGAATAAAAAATCAGTGGGACATCTAAGTGAAGTGTCCCACTGATTTTTTATTGTTTATTATTCCGAAATAGCTTGTGCTTCTGCTTCCGTATCGTGTGAAGAACGGACATGCTTGTAAATAGGTTCAAGGCGTTCTTTTGTAAGCGGATACGCAAACTGATAAAGCAGGAAAATAAGCGTGTAGGTAACGGCGGGAATGAGCGTGCAAACCTTGAGAATACCCTCGCTGACGCCCTCGACATAACCTGCGTTAGCCATTATCTGTACATCATATCCGACCTTGCCGAGAAGCATAAGTCCGCCGTAATCTGCGATTGTCTGACCGAGCTTGCGGCAGAAGGTATATACGGCGTAAATTGCGCTTTCGCTCTTTATACCGGTTTTGTATTCCTGGTAGTCGATAACATCCGCAACGACCGCCCAGTTTGTAATTGAAACGAACGAGTAGCCGAAGCCCATAACGAACAGCAATATCATAAACAACCATGACTGGTCTCTGCCGGGTTTAATTATAAAGCAGGCGATTGCCGCAGCAGCCGAGAAAAACGCTCCCATACCGCTCAATTCCTTTTTGCCGAACTTTTTGACGAGCTTCGGAACAAACGGAATCATAATAGCCATAGGAAGGTACTGCGCTATCGTGCCCATAACCGAAAGGCTTGTGTTGCAGAAATAGTTTTTGTAAAGGTACTGGTTGAGCGAAGCGAACTGAAGCTGACCGCTGATAAGAATACCCGTGAGAGCAAGTACAACAAACGGTCTTGATTTTATCATACCGAGATATGTCTTTTTAAGGTCAACATGCGGGTACGCCTCAGACGGAACACGCTCTTTTGTTGTCGCATAGCAGGAGAAATAGAAAATTATCGCACAGACAGCCATTGCGACTGCAAACAAAAGCATACCCTTTGAATTTGCGACATTGTATGTGCCGCCTTTTCCGTCGCTGACTTTTGTGTAAATGATAAACGGAGCAAGAAGCAGGGGAGCCGCACCGCCGATTCCGCCGCCGATAGTTCTGAAAGTCGAAAGAAGCGTTCTGCCCTCGGGGTCGTCGGTAATAACCGAAGCGAGTGAGCCGAAAGGCACATTCATTCCCGTATAGAGCATACCGAACGCAATGTATGTAACATAAGCGAAGAGAAGGATTACCCAGTCACGGTTTGTGAACTTGCTTATATCCATAAAGCATATAAGCTGTGACAATGCAAGGGGAATTGCAAGCCATTTAAGATAAGAACGGTATTTTCCGTCTTTGTTGGGCTTCCTCTTTGCAACGATCGAACCCCACATCGGGTCGTTGATTGCATCCCAAAGACGGGTAACCAGGAAAAGGTTTGCGACCTTGTTAGTGGCAATGTGTAAAACATCCGTATAAAAGACTTTAAGGAAAGAGGAAACATATGTCAGGACGAACAGGTTGCCTGCGTCGCCGAGCATATATCCCATGCCTTCCTTTATGCCGATTTTATTCGGATGAACGCTTTGGGTTTCGTTATTGCTTTCTTTTACTTTTTTCAATAGAATCACCCCTCAAATGATTTATTTTCATTATATCATTGCACACGGGATAAATCAATCGGGAATTTTCCGAGTTGACAACGGTAAAAATTTAATGCAAAATATTTGTATGTTTTTGTAACATAAATGCAGTTTGAAACTGTTGTATATTGTAGGAGAGATTATGTTAGCATTTTATATGTCCTTTATTGACGATGAGGACGACAGAGAAAAATTTGAATTTATATACAGAGCATACAGGAAAAGAATGGTTGCGACCGCTTTTTCGGTTTTGCACAACAAAGAGGACGCCGAGGACGCAGTTCACGAGACTTTTATAAGGCTTACCCGTAATATGAAATCCGTTGACGACCCGAGCTCGGACAGAACGCTGTCGTATGTTATAAAGGCGACCAAAAACAACGCCATAAACATGCTCAATAAGAACAAGAGAGAAAATGAGCTTGCAAGTACGGAGAGCACCGAAAACATAGCGGAGGAAGATTTTTTTGAAAGGCTGGACATAAAGCAGCGGTACGGCGAAGTTGTGAATGCTATACAGTCGTTGAGCGATACATACAGAGATGTTATGTATTATCATTTTGTCTGCGATATGAAAATAAAAGACATAGCCGATTTGTTGGGCGAAAAAGTCTCTACCGTTGAGCAAAAACTGGTAAGAGGTAAGAAAAAATTGCTTGAAATTTCAGGTAACGATTTGAGGGATTAAATTGGAAAATGCTAAAGAATTGTTTATAAAGGCACTGATTGAAGTCGACGGCAAAGAGCTTTCAAAGCTTAAAAGCGAAGATGAAATCGAATGGGAATTTTCGGAGGAATTTGAAAATTCAATGAATAAGCTGATAAAGAAAAACAACCGCATTCAGCTGTCAACTCGGAAAACCGTCAGAAGAGGTTTGCTTGCGGCAATTATAGCGTTGATTGTTGCATTTACCGGCCTTATGAGTGTTTCGGCATCGAGAGAGTCCATTATAGAATTTGTTAAAAAAGTATTTTCCAATCGCAATGAAATAACACTGTCAGAAAACTCGACTTTACCTGTTAAAAGAATTGAAACGGAATATACTTTATCTGATTTACCCGAAGAATATGAACTTACAACATATGAAAAAGATGAAACAGGAGTGTTTTCTAGTTGGAGAAACTCTTCAGATAACTCAGAAATAGTATTTTCACAAGATATTTTGCTTGTAAATATGTCTATCGACAACGAGCATAATTATCAGGAGATAAGTATAAACGGTTATAACGCTTACTTAAATCAATATGAATTTAACACTTGCTTAACATGGACTGACGGTAATTATTTGTTTACTTTGAATATACCGAACAGCCTTAATATTGACATTACAGAGTTAGCAAAAAATATTGTCGAAAAAAATTAAAAATTTTTGTAACATAAACCTCCTTTTGAACTGTTGTATATTATAGGAGCAAGAGTTTGAAAGGGGGATGTTTTATACCGGCTGCTTTATCGGCAGTCAATCAAATAATGCGTGAAAAGGTATAATTGGTTATTGGCTCAAGTTTTACTTATATTCGGGTTCAGCGCTCTGCGTGCATGCCTGCAGATTAACGATGTCGGCAAGAGCATAATCAGCCTGTGCGTTGTGACGGCGGGGATAGCCGTGTTTTTGGTTGCGGAACTGCGTGCGAATTATGAAAAAAATCAGGCTTTATATAAAGCTTTGTCGGTCATATTCTTTGCGGCGGCAAATGCGTTTTATTGCTTTGCGTTTTTCTCCGATAACAGGCTTCATCAGCACACTTTGCTGTACAATGAAATTACAGCGGCGTTGCTGTTTCCGCTTATGGTAATATCAAGTAAAAAGGTTAAATAGCAGTCAGGAGGAATTTATGAAAAAGGTTATCAGCATTTTAATTGCTGTGATTATTGCTGTGTTGCCGTTAGGTGCAGGATTTTCTGTGTTTGCAAAAGGAAGTGATTCAAATAATTCGTTAAATGAATTTGTAAACGGAATTGTTGAATTAACACATGAATACGATGCAAATAAGGAATTTTCCGTAAAAGATGGGATCGATTCTGTTCAAACATATTCTTCGGAAAATAATGGCGAAGAATATACTTTACAGGACTTTCAGACAGCCCGATTAATTGTCCGTGCAAATAAAAAGTTTGATGATTTTGCCGCCTTAAAACATGTCAGTGGCTTTGAGAACTTTCATATTTTGCAATATGAAAGTCCCGAAGCCGCAATGGATGCATATAAGATTATGCAAACAGACAAAAATGTTATAAGTGCATCCCCTGACATTGTTATAAACGGGGGCGCAGGAGATGTGTCGGAAATAATATCGCAAAATGAAGCAAACGAAGGAACTCATTTATGCGATTGGAGCACAGACAGAACACAATCAAAACGGCTTTTGGATTATATGGACACACACAGTATTTCTCAGCGAGAAATTGTTGTTGCATTAATTGATTCCGGTATAGATTATAACCATGAATTTTTAAAAGAAAGAGTTGTCAGGACATATTTTAATTCATCGGCTGACGGTAACAAAGATGACGAGCTTGATAACACGGATGTCAGCCACGGAACCGCTGTTTCAAGCATTGTTGTTGATAATACTCCGAGGAATATCAAGGTTTCTGTATTTAGAGTGTTTAATAATGATATGATAAGCAATGTTTCTCAGATCGCTGCAGGATATATTGCCGCGATAGAAAGTAACCCCGACATTATCAATGCAAGTCTTACCCATCCAGCTGATAAATCAGGATTGCTTCGTGCTTGCTTACAAAGAGCTTACTCAAAGAACATCCCGATATTTGCAAGTGTAGGAAATACCGGAAGATATGATTCCGTCAATTTACCTGCCAATACATACGGAACCATCGGCGTATCGGCAACCGATAAGGACAACACTGTTCCTACATGGAACTCGTGGTCTGTACATTCGGCTGTTTCAGCACCCGGTCAAGATGTTATTGTAGCAATATCAAATAATCAATACAGATATTGGAGAGGAACTTCGTTTGCTTCTCCTTGTGCGGCGGCTCTCGGTGCAATTTTGAAATCAGTCAATCCTGATATTACGGTTGACGAAATAAGAAACACCTTGAAAAACACATCGTTTAATGTTAAACGATTTAATGAAGCACTTTCATCAGAAGGGGAAAATCTCGATAATTACAACTCACTTTATGACGGGGTTGGTATGATTCAGTTTTGCAATGCATTCGGTTTGGAAAAGCTTACTGCGCCTGAAATTAATTTAGAAGATAAAGTTTATGTCGGAGAACAAACATGTAATATCACTTGCACGGACGATGATGCAACCGTTTTATATACTACGGACGGAACATATCCGGCAGTTGATAATGCAAAAGTATATACAGCACCGTTTGAAATCACAAAAAGGACTCGTATTAGAGCAGTTGCTTATTACAAAAACGGCGGATATTACAGCGACGAAGTAGAGATAACACCCCGTATCCAATATATCGACAGTGACGAAAACTTTGTTATTGACAAAAACGGTGTTATAAATCTTTACAAAGGAAATATAACAAATCTTTATGTTCCTGATGTTATAAATGATATTTTTGTTACAGGTATTGCACCAAATGCTTTTAATACATCTGATATTGTAAGCCTGACTTTGCCTGATGGCATAACAGATATTCCGCAAAGAGCTTTTTATAAAAACAACACGCTTGAATATGTTTGCGGAAACGGTATAAAAAAAATAGACGCATCTTCATTTGAAGAGTCACACATTATGTATGCTGAGTTTCCAAATGCAAAAGAAATTTGCGAATCCGCTTTTGTTAAAACAAAGTCCTTTTGCTATGGAGATTTTTCAAGTGTGGAAAAAATCGGCAATTATGCATTTGGATATTCGGAAATAATTTCATTTAACGGATCTGAAGTAACAGAGGCTTATAACAGTATATTTTCATATTGCAACAGATTGGAATCTGTATGTCTGTCTAAATGTGAAGAATTTATACCGACAGCAACGGCGTTATTTGAAAACAGCGACCATATTGTAGATGTTAAATTGCCCTTGATTATAGATTTGTGCTATGAACAATTTGATGACACATATATATTGCAAGCAAACTTTCCTAAGTTGGAATCAATAGATTCAGACACTTTTGCAAATTGTAAACATTTATCAAAAGTTGATTTACCGTCATTGCTCTCAGTTCCGGATTATGCTTTTTCCGGAGGGTCTGATAATCATCGGCGTACATATTCTTTTGACAATGCCAGAAATATCGGCAATGGTGCTTTCGGAAAAAGCAATACGATTCGTGCTGAATTTTCGCATCTCGAAACCGCACAAAGCCTGCCGCAAACAGAAAAGTGCATAATCTCACTTCCCTCAACATTCAAAGAGTGTACGGAAGATACAAAGGGCAGGAATTATACGGTTTACGGTACTAAGGGAACATATGCGGAGCAGTGGGCAAATGAAAACGGACACACATTTGTTGAAATTTCGCAGGACACTGCCGTGCTTACTCAACTGCCCGAAAAATATACCGATGCGGACGGAGTTTTAACCGCTGATGTTATCGGCTTCAATCGCACCTACCAATGGTATGCAAGCAGTGAGAACAACAATACTGCGGGTACGCCTATTCCGGGCGCAACAGGCAAAGAATTTAACCCTGCCGACTACCCCGCAAAATATTATTACTGCGTGGTTACAAGCACCGATGTGGGATATGACTCAATCGAGATACGCACAGGCGTTTGCGAGAACACAACATTTGTGTCTGCCGATTATTCGGAATATAACAAAGTCGTGGCACAGGCAAAGGCTCTTGACCGCAGCTTGTACACCGATTTGACCGAGCTTGACGAAGCCCTTTCGGCTGACATAAGCGGATTGTCAAACGCACAGCAAAACATTGTTGACGAGCAGACGGCAAAAATCAAAGCCGCTTTGGATAACCTTGTTTTGAAGCCCGCCGATTATTCACGGGTTAATGAACAAATCAATACCGTTCCCGAGCATTTGGAATATTACACAGATGAAACCGTTAATGCCCTAAACGAAATACTAAACGGCATTGATTACAGCTTGGATATTACAAAGCAGGAGGTAGTAGACTCCTACGCCGAGCAGCTGCGAAACGCAATTTCAGCACTTGAATACAAGCCCGCGGATTACACCGAATACGACAAAGCGGTTGCCAAAGCCAAGGGACTTGACAAAGAGAAATATGTTGATTTCTCGCAGGTTGAAAAGGAATTGGCTGTTGATGTCGGCGGCAGAAATATCACACAGCAGGAGGAGGTAGACCTCCAAACAAAGGCGATGCTTGCGGCGATAGATGCGCTTGAAGAAAAGCCGCAGGAACAGCCGATTATCAATCCCGAACAAGATAAAACAAACGGCGGCACAACGCCAGATAAGCCCGGCAAAAACGGAAGCATGATTTCGCCCATGACAGGCAGCGAAACCTACACAGGTGTTTTCACAGCCTTGGCGGCTCTTTCCTTTGCGACGGTATTGCTTGTTAGAAAGAAAAAAGATAAATAAAATTTTATAACTGTAAAACGAACCTCTTTCACTTGCTGAAAGAGGTTTTAGTTTTTGTTCTAATATCACTTGTAAAAGCGGTTGGCATATGTTATTATATAATCGTTCAATTATTTAATAGACAGGGAGATATAAATTGCGAACCGTAAACAAGGAAGCGAGACAGGCAAAAAAGATTGATATTATGGAAAAATGCTACGACTGCTATGCCGAAAACGGGTTGTACAGCGTCGGAATAAAGGCAATCGCAGAGGCGTGCGGATGCAATTCAGCCACGCTTTATCTGTATTTTGATAATCTTGACGACCTGATTATTCAGTCGACGGCATATTGTATGGCAAAGGTCGAGGACGATTTTATGAAAAAAGCGCCGACCGACCCCGAGGATGTTATGCGTTTTATTGAGGAAATACCTTATTGGACCGCAAAAAAGCACGGCAAAAAGTACCGTTTGATGTATCAGGTCTATACTCATCCGAAATACATAGAACACGGCAAAAAATTCTTTGAGGGCGTAAACGAAAGATATACGGAATATGCTAAACTGTTGGAGCCTAAAATAGGGCTTCCTTATACCGTTATTACTCCACTGATTTTCATTTTTATCCGTGCCTGCGTGCATTACGCAATGTTTGAGGATGAATATTATCTTGAAAGTCAAAAGGAAGTTCTGAAACAGTCAATAACGCTGATTATCGAAAAATATAATAATAACAGATTACATACGGGGAGGACAAAATGAAAAAGAAAATTTTAAGCATTGTACTTATAATGTGTTTGTTGCTCAATGCCGTTCCGATTATGACATTGGCGGACACTGCCGACAGCGCAGGCGAAATAAGCGCCTCGGCTTATGCATCAAAGGAACAGCTTATGACCGAGTTTTCCACAAATTCCGACGGATATGCTTCAAATACGGGAAAAATTATCTTTGGAAAGAACAGTGCTTCAGAACCGCAGGAATGGTATGTTCTGGGTAAAGACAGCGGTGTTGAGGGGGATAATATCGCAATTTTTGCGGCGTCCGCTTTAATCGAAAACATCTGTTTTGAATTTAACAAAAGTGTTAATAAGACCGACAGTTCTTTGTGGAACGACTGCGTTTACACCGACGGTTCAACTCCTGAGGAGGTATATCCTAATCATTACGGCGCAAGCAACATAAGAAGCGTTTTGAAATCCGCTGCCGAAAACACGGATTATTTCAGCATTGCGGAACAGAACTTGATGAACGCCACCACTGTAACCACAAATGACAGTAAATGCGCCAAGTCGTACACAACATCGGATAAACTTTACCCGATGCACGGAAAATATAATTGGATTGTTTTATGGGCAGGCAGCAGCGACAATATAGTTGTCAGTGAGAATTATTGGTACGGCGACACTTATTTTTGGCTGCGCGATCCTTACGGAAAAACGGGTCAAAGCGCACTTTTGGCAAGTCCCGATTACGCTGCAACCGATTACACAGTCAATGCTTCGCCCGATGGAAGTTATCCCAACGCACGCCCTGCGGGAAATATAAATATGTCCTCCGTTCTTTTTGCTTCGGCAGTGCCGACAGAGGCTTCGGCGTCGGGAACAACGGCAAATGCAGCCGCAATGGCTTTGAGGCTTGACGGCAAGGACAAAGGTATCGGCAAGGTGCTTTATAATTCCTCAATCGGAATAATTAAAGCGCAAAAGGGCAGTACCTCAAAAACCGTCAGGTTGATTGTACAGGGCTTTGACGGCACAAATAATTGGTATTACGCAAAGCAGTTTGACGATACACTGATGGCAGATACCAACACAATTAAGAATAGCTTGAGCTTGGCTTCCGATGTTGATTTGTCCTTGTGCAAAATTTGGCTTGAAATAACATCGGACGACGGTATGACTTACGCGGTGAATGCCGAAGAGTCAACATTTGCGCCGTCTGTCGGCGACGGTTCGGCTGAAAATCCGTATCGAATAGGCACTGCAGAGGAGCTTTACGGCTTTGCTTATATTGTCAACAGCGGCAACGCTTCCGCAAACGCAATATTGACGGCGGATATTACTGTCAATGAAAATGTAATTTACGAATACGGCGGAGAGCTTACCGACGATACAGGCAGTTTTGCCGTGTGGACGCCTATCGGTTCAACAGATAACCCATACACGGGAACTTTTGACGGCAAAAACTGCACCGTATCGGGCCTTTATATAAATTCGTCAGACAGCCTTTGCGGTTTGTTCGGCTGGAACAAGGGTACAGTCAAAAATGTCGGAGTTATGGGCTCTTATATCAAGGGCGAAAATTCCGTCGGTGCTGTTTGCGGCTTTAATAAGGGCGGTACGGTAAGCGGCTGCTTCAATACGGGTACGGTTTACGGTAAAAGGCACATCGGCGGCGTGTGCGGCTGGAGCGACGGAACCGTAACAGGCAGCGACAGTATCGGACGAATTATCGGAGAAGAAAATGTCGGCGGTGTTTGCGGATATAACAACGGCACTGTATTGGGCTGCTATAACCGAGGCACTGTTGCCGCTGACAAAACCGCAGGAGCCGTTTGCGGTAAAAACACTGTCAACGGACGGATAAATTCCTGTTACTATTTAGGGGAAAGCAATGAAAACGGAATAGGCGACGGCACGGGTTCGGTATCAAGTGTAACAGCCGCCGAGTTAAAGGACGGAACTGTTTGTTCGCTTCTCAATTCCGCTTTGGTATCGGCGGGCTCGGAAGTAAGATTTTATCAGGGCGACCTGTATCCCGTGTTTATCTCTACTCCGATAATTGTTGACGGCGTGTATCAAATAAGCAATACGGCTGAATTATACGGCTTTGCAAGGCTTGTAAATAACGGCGAACGGGACGCAAACGCAGTTTTGACAAATGATATTACCGTGAATACGGGCGATATTACAAATTGCGGCGGCGTAAACAGCGGCTTTGCAGAGTGGACGCCGATCGGCTTCAGCGAGAGCGGATACACAGGCAGCTTTGACGGACAAAATCACACAATCAGCGGATTGTATTTTAATAATTCAAGCTCAAAATATGTCGGCTTGTTCGGATGCGTTAGAGGAAGCGTATCAAATGTCGGCGTTGAAAACTCATATTTTAACGGCGACAATGCGGTCGGCGGTATTTGCGGCGGCATCAGCTTCGGAACGGTTGAAGACTGCTATAATACGGGCACGGTAAACGGTTATTTCCTTGTCGGTGGTGTATGCGGCACTATCGACAAAGGAACATTGAAAAACTCTTACAACAGGGGTAATGTAAGCGGTGTAACAGTTTGGATAGGCGGCGTGTGCGGCTCCCTTAAAGGATATAATGACTACGGTAAAATCATTAACTGTTACAATTCCGGCTCGGTCAGCGGCGGAGAGCCTTCTGTCGGCGGCATATGCGGAGAAAACAGCAGCGCAACGGTTGTAAATTCATACAGCGACAGCACGGTTTTCAGCGGCAATGCAATAGGTGTGAATAAGGGAACCGCTACTGATGTTGAGGGCAAGACCACCGTTGAATTCAAAAACGGAACAGTCGCTTATCTTCTTCACAACGGCGACGGCGGCTCTGTATGGGGTCAAGATTTGAGCGGCGCAAACAATTATCCCGTTCTCGACTCATCTAAAAAGCTTTATCTTGTAAAGGTAACATATTGTGATAATTCAACAGGCACAGGGTACAGCAATACCGACGCTCCCATGACGGGCGTTCACAAATACGAGTATTCAAACGGCTTCTGTGCGGGATGCGCCAACAATAATCAGCCTGCGGATTATAATGAGGCAGGGGGCTATTATGAAATTTCAAATGCAGGTCAGCTTTATTGGTATGCAAATTATGTGAACAACGAAAAAAGCAATGCAAAGGCAGTCCTTTTGAATAATATCGTTGTCAATGAAAACTTGCTCGGCAAGCTCAATGACGACGGCAGTGTTAAAGACGGCTATACCGTCAGAAGCTGGACTCCTATCGGCAACGACAACAAAAATTTCTACGGAAAGTTTGACGGCAGGGGATATACAATAAGCGGACTTTATTGTAATTCGAGCACTGATTATGTAGGCTTGTTCGGTTATGCCAAGGGTTCGGGTATTTCAAATGTCAGCGTTGCCGACTCATATATTAAAGGCTCGGCTTTCGTAGGTGCTGTTTGCGGAACGAGCTATGTTCCGCTTGTAAATTGTCATAATTCCGGAACAGTTATCGGTACAAGTAATGTCGGCGGCGTGTGCGGCGGATTGTCCCGTGATTACGGTTACAGCGGCTCAATCATTTTAAGCAGCAACAGCGGCACTGTAAAGGGTACGAGCAATGTCGGCGGCGTATGCGGCTTAAATAATTGCACAATTAAAAATTGCTTTAACACGGGAACTGTCAACGGCAACAGTAAAGTCGGCGGATTTGTCGGCTACAATTCGGGCACGGTGGAAAATACCTATAACATCGGTACTGTCGGCGGAACAGAAAACCTCGGCGGTGTTTGCGGCGGTAACGGCGGCACGATTAACAACTGCTATTATAACGGCGACACTTTCGGCGGAGATGCAGTAGGCGTTGATTATAACGGAACACTGACAAATACCGAAAAAAAGACAACTTCCGAGTTTAACAGCGGTTTGGTTGCGTATCTTCTTTCAACAGGAACCGACGGCTCGGTATGGGGTCAGGATTTAAGCGCTGCAAATAGCTATCCGTCATTTAATGCGAATAAAAAGGTGTATCGGAACAGCGTATATGCAGGTTGTGTCGGAAATCCCGGAGAGCCGACGGGAGTCATATATACGAACACGAACAAAGATGTTTATGCCGACCATGTCGACAACAACAACGACGGTGTATGCGATAACGGCTGCGGTCAGTATTTCAGAGCTGTTGTATATGAGGTGTCGGCTACTCTCAACGGCGATATAGGGCTTAACTACTATATAGGCTTGCCGCAATCGGTTACGGGAGATAAAAACGCTTATGTTAAGCTGTCGGTAAATTCGGCGACATATAAGCTTCCTGTCTCAGAGGCTTCAACCCAAAACGGATTATATAAATTTACCGTTTGGCTGTCGGCAAAGGAAATGAGAGACGATGTTACCTTTGCTCTGTATGACGGAAACGGTTCGCTTGTCGATATTTACAGCCGAAAGGGTACAAAGCTTGAGGGTTCGACCTTTAATTATACCCTTGAAAAATATTTCAACGCAATATCGTCAACGGATAATCAGGAACTCAAAACTCTTGCCGAGGCAACGCTTAATTACGGCGCTTATGCACAAAATGCCTTTAACCACAATCCCGATGCTTCCTACGACGGCACAGAGTTCTCGGCTGTTACGGCGGAGGTTCTCGAAAAATACAAAATGACGAAATCCGCCGAAATACCAAACGGATTGACTCTTACCGAGGTAACGCTGATACTCAACACAAAAACGGCGTTCAGGCTTTATTTCAAATCGGATAATATTGATGCTTATTCGTTCGTGCTTGACGGAAATGAAGTCAAGCCGAGTTATATAGCGGAGGAAAATCTGTACTATATCGAGCTTCCCGACATTCACGCAAAGGAACTTGATACGGCGCATACGCTTACGATAAATAACGAATGTGATATTTCGTTCAGTGCATTAAGCTACGCATACGCCGTGATAAAAGCCGATAAGGACACGAATATCGTCAATGTTTGCAAAGCGCTTTATCTTTACAATGAAGCGGCAAATGCATATTTTACAAATAATCAGTAATAGGAGAATAAACAAATGAAAACAATGTATGAAAGCCCCGAGTTTGAAGAGATTGCGTTTGAAGCGGAGGATATAATAACGGTGTCGGCAGTGCACACCACGGAGGAAAACGAGTTGCCGGGAATTGACCCGTTCGGATAATGTGAATTGCGGAATTTTAAGAGAATAAAATTTAATTCCGATGAGAAAAGCACTTGCTAAAGCAAGTGCTTTTTCTTGTAAAGTATGAAAATATATGAGATATATTTGTTTTTTACGGCTTTTATCTGTCTGCATTTCACAGAAAAGCTGTTTCATCAGCCAAGAGAAAAATTTCATTAAAAATTTTTTCATTAAAAAAGGACTCAGCATACGCTAAGTCCTTTTTCTTGGCGGAAGCGGTGGGATTCGAACCCACGAGCCCGTGAAGGCTACCTGATTTCGAGTCAGGCCCGTTATGACCACTTCGATACGCTTCCTTATTCACAACAGATAGTATTCTACCAAACGAAAAGCGATTTGTCAAATAATATTTGTAATATTCGGTCAAATATGCTAAAATATTTTCCGAAAGAGGGGTGGGGATATGCCTTTGTGCAACGCTTGTCCGCGAAAATGCAATGTTGAAAGAAGCGTTGGGGGATTTTCTCACGGCTTTTGCAAAATGCCATATAATGCTGTGCTTGCAAGGGCTGCGCTCCATCTTTGGGAAGAACCCGTAATAAGCGGAAAAAATGGCTCGGGCGCAATTTTCTTTTCGGGGTGCAATCTTCGTTGCGTATTTTGCCAGAACTATGAAATAAGCCACGAAAACTTCGGAAAACAGGTTTCAAAGCCGGAATTTATCGATATAATTAAACGCCTTGAACAGCAGGGGGCGCACACGGTAAACCTTGTCAATCCGTCGCATTTTGTTCCGTTTATAAGAGATGTTTTGAGCGAATACAAACCGTCCGTGCCCGTGGTTTACAATACGGGCGGGTATGACGATGCCGACAGCATACGCTCGCTTGACGGACTTATCGATGTTTATTTGCCCGATTTGAAGTACTTTGACGGCGAGGTGTCAAAAAGGTATTCACACGCCGAAAATTACTTCGAAATCGCTTCAAGAGCCGTCCTTGAAATGCAAAGACAGACAGGCAAAGCTTTGATAAAGGACGGGATAATGCAAAGGGGACTGATAATCCGCCATCTTGTTTTACCTAAAAACACCGATCAGTCAATAAAGATACTGCGTTGGATAAAGGAAAATCTTCCGATTGATACATATATAAGCCTTATGAGCCAGTATGTTCCGTATGTTAAAACGGAATTTAAGGAGCTTAACAGGCGTATTGTAACCGCAGAATATCAAAAGGTGCTTGCCGAATTTGAGAATTTGGGCTTTGTAAACGGTTTTATGCAGGAGCGTTCCTCCGCACAGACCGATTTTATCCCCAAATTCGATTTGAGCGGCGTTTGACATCTTTGAAATATATGATATACTTTTAGAAAAATGTGAGGATGATGAAAATGAGTAAAAAGAACGGCTTTGTTGCCGAATTCAGAGAGTTTATTATGAGGGGAAATGTGCTTGACCTCGCTGTCGGCGTTATCATCGGCGGTGCGTTTCAGGCAATCGTTAAATCTTTGGTTGACGACATTCTTATGCCCGTTATCAGCCTTTTGACAGGCGGAATTGATTTCAACAACTGGTTTATAGCACTCGGTAAGGGCGATTTTGCCACTGCGGCGGATGCTGCTGCGGCAGGAGTTGCAACTCTTAACTACGGTACATTTATCGGCGCCGTTATCAACTTCCTTATAATGGCGTTTGTAATTTTCCTTCTTGTAAAGTCAATAAACAACATATCAAACAAATTCAAAAAAGAGGAAGCGCCTGCGGAGGTTGCACCCACAACAAAGGTTTGTCCTTACTGCAAGTCGGAAATTGACATTTCCGCTACAAAATGTCCGCACTGCACTTCCGAATTAAAAGACGGTGAATAATATGAAAATCGGTTTTATAGGTGCGGGAAATATGGCGTCTGCCATTGTCGGCGGTGCTGTAAAAAGCGGTAAATTCGCACCCGAAGACATTTATGTTTATGACATTAACAGCGACAAGGCAGATGCGCTGAAAAATGAATTGAAAGTCAATGCCTGCAAGGATGTCGATTTGCTCATTGACAGTGTTGACGCAGTTGTGCTTGCCGTAAAGCCCAATGTTTTCCCGACGCTTCTTCCGTCGATAAGCGGAAAGATAAACAGCGCAAAGTCTCTTGTAATATCCATTGCGGCAGGAAAGTCGGTTGCGGAGATAAACGGCTTACTCGGCTCGGAGGTTCCCGTTGTCCGTATAATGCCTAACATTAACGCTACGGTGTTAGAGGCAATGTCGGCTTATTGCTACAACGCTTTGGTAACTGACAGCCAAAAAGCTTTGGTTGAAAAGCTGTGCTCTTCTTTTGGAAAGGTCGTTTCGATTGACGAAGAAAAGTTTTCTGTTTACAGTGCGATTGCAGGCTGCGCTCCCGCTTTTTCATATATGTTTATTGACTCTCTTGCCCGTGCGGGAGTTAAAAACGGGCTTAACAAGGCTCAGGCACTTGAAATTGCGGCACAGACGGTTCTCGGAAGCGCAAAGAAAATCCTTGAAAGCGAAGAGCACCCGTGGGAGCTTGTCGATAAGGTCTGCTCTCCCGGCGGCACGACAATCGAGGGTGTGTGCGCATTGCAGGAGAACGGCTTTGAGGCGACGGTTGCAAGCGCTGTTGAGGCTTCATATCTTAAAGATAAATCATTATAATTCAGATTGTATAAAATCCTGTCGCAAGACGGGATTTTTTTGTTGTAAATTTTTATAAAAATTGCTATAATCAACTTGTAAGGGGGGCTTTTTATGTACGGGCTTATCGAACACAAGGAAGTAATAAACGAATTGCTTGCACGCTACGGCGTTAAATTCGGTATATACAAAAACAATCAGTTTAACGAGCGGCTTTTCCCGTTTGACACAATTCCGAGGATTATACCGAAAAATGAGTTCGCATTTCTTGAAAAGGGTCTCATACAAAGAGTAGAGGCTCTCAACTGCTTTTTAAGAGATATTTATTCGGACAAGTTCATTATAAGAGACGGCATAATACCCGAGGAGTTCGTCTATACCTCGGTAGGCTTTCTGCCTGCGTGCGAGGGCATAAGACCCCCAAAGGACATATTCAACCACATTTCGGGCATCGACCTTGTTCAGGGCAAGGATATGAAATGGTATGTGCTTGAGGATAATTTGCGTATCCCGTCGGGTGCGTCTTATCCCATGATTGCGCGTGAGCTTTGCCGCAGGGCAAGTCCCGATACCTTTCAGAGCAATTCCGTCTTTGATAACCGCTCTTACGGCAAGCTGCTTAAAGAGGTGTTCGATTATGTCAACACCGACGGCATAAATGTAATCCTGACCCCTGGAAGATACAATTCTGCTTTCTTTGAACATTCGTATCTTGCGGAGAAAACGGGTGCGGTCTTTGCAATGCCGCAGGATTTGTTTGTTGAGGGCAATTATCTTTATTACAGTGAATATTCGGGCGAGAGGAAAAAGGTCGGTACTCTTTACCGCAGAATTTCTGACGAATATATTGACCCGATGACCTTTTATCCCGATTCGCTTCTCGGCGTCCCGCATTTAATCGACGCATACAGGGCGGGAAATGTCGCTGTCGTAAACGCACCCGGTAACGGCGTTGCGGACGACAAGGGAATTTACTATTTCGTGCCGAAAATGATTGAATACTATCTTCACGAGGAACCGATTTTGTCAAATGCGGTGACATATCTGCCTTATTATGAAAAGGACAGAAAATATGTGCTTGAAAACCTCGAAAAACTCGTTATAAAGGATGTTTCGGAGTCGGGCGGATACGGAGTTGCTTTCGGCAACAATATGTCTGTGAGCGATTTAGAGCGGTTCAGAGAGCTCATTAAAACTCAGCCTCGCAGATTTATCGCTCAGGAGGTTATAGACTTCAAGGACTTAAAGGTTTTGTCGGACGACAACAGGCAGGTTGACAGAAAAGCCGATTTGCGTGCTTTCGTTCTGTACGGCGAGGAAATAAAGGTATGGAGAAGCGGACTTACGAGATTTTCACAGTCGGCGGATTCATTGGTTGTCAATTCTTCACAGGGAGGGGGCTTCAAGGACACATGGGTATTATCTCGATAAAATCAACGGACAATCTGTTCTGGCTCGGAAGATACATCGAAAGGGTATATACCACTCTGCGAATTTTTACCGAGTATTACGACAGAATGATTGACAAGGACGAAAAATATTATGAGGACTTTTGCTCAAAGCTCGGAATAGCGAACAAGTATTCGTATAAGCAGGAGTTTATCCGTAATTTCCTGTTTGACGAAAACGACCCGAATTCCGTAATGCATAATTTGCTTGCGGCTTACGACAATGCGGTAATTATGCGTAATGAATTGAGCAGCGAAACTATGTCATATGTTCAGATGGCGGTTGACGCATTTGAAAAGGACAGGTACAGTAACGCTCCCATTTTACAGCTTCAACAGGTATTTGACTATATTTTTGCCTTTTGGGGCTGTGCCGATGACTATGTGGAGTCGGAGACCTCAAGGAATATACTCAAATTCGGACGGAGCGTCGAAAGGCTTGATTTATATACCCGTTTTTCGTATCCTACCGAGCTTATCAAAAAAGAATTCAGTATTTTGCTCAACCGACTTTATAAGGTGGGTGTGGAGTGCAACATTGAAGCCACCGACCGTCTGATTTCGATTATCCTTGAAAAGGACTCCTTTGAGGACGACAAGAATATAATCCTCAACGAGCTTTCAAGGCTTTTCACAACTACAACGGTGTATTGAGGTGGAATATGAAAGAGCTTGAATTTACCTATAAAATGAACATTGACTTTTCCTCGGATGTTTTCAAACACTGTTATTCGTTAAGGTGTGTTCCGTTTGACAACGAGTTTCAGAAAATAAAGGAAATTACCGTTGACATTACGCCGTCCAATAACCGTACCTATACTACCGACGGCTTCGGCAATACCGTTTTGACGGACAGAATTACCGTACCGCACCGTCATTTCGGCGTATATGTTCATGGCACGGCGCAGACGGATATAGCAAAAAAACAGCCTGAAAAGCTCAACGGAATATATAAATATCCCTCCGAATATACCAAGGCAGGGGAGAACATAACAGAATTTTTGTCACGGATGCCGCAGGATTTTGTCACAACTCCCGTTGATACCGCAGAACGGCTTATGAAAGAAATTCACAAGGTGTTCAGCTACCAAAGCGGTGCGACAAGCATAAACACAACTGCCGACGAGGCGTTGAAGCTCGGTTGCGGCGTGTGTCAGGATTATTCGCATATTTTTATCGCTGTTGCGAGGGCGCTCGGAATTCCGTCCCGATATGTTGCGGGAATACAAAAGGGAACAGGCGAGACTCACGCATGGGCTGAGGTTTACGATAACGGCATATGGACGGGAATAGATGTCACAAACAACAGGATGATTGACGACACATATTTGCAGTTGAGCCACGGCAGGGATTTTGCCGATTGCGGAATAAACCGAGGCTTGCTTATCGGTGGCGGAACGCAAAGTCAGTCAATATCGGCTGAAATAAAAGTGCTTTGACAATATATAAAAAGGCAAAATAAAAGACCCGAGTTAATCGGGTCTTTTTGTATGCGGTTGTTAATTGCTTGTTGAGGAACTTGATCTCTTGTTGTTTGAAAGGTAAGACTTGATTGTCTTTTCAACCGAATCGGAACCCCAGTTAATCAACTTTTCATGCTTTGTGAGCTTGTGCTCGTCGCTTGCCATAAGAGCGGTGTCGTTTTCCGTAAACTTGTTTGTAGCGATTGCGGAACGGCAATTGAGCTTCCAAACCTCTTCGTTGTCATTGCCGACATAATACATAATGTGGTAACCGTATGTGGTTTCAATGATAGCCGTATCGCCGGGCTTTCTTGCCGGGTCGAAAATCCAATCGTTGAAGCCGTCAACCATATCTCCGGGTGCAACCTTTTCATAAAGACCGCCGTTTGTGTTGGAGCCTGTATCGTCGCTCTTTTCATTTGCAAGAGCCGCAAAATTGTCCTCTGTCGGGTTTTCAAGGAAGCTGTTGTAGATTTCCTCAGCCTTTGCATAGTAAGAAGCTTTTTCTGCTTCGGTAACGGTAGAAGAGCTTGAACTTGAACTGCTTGAGCTTGAGTCAAACTGAACAAGAATATGTCTTACATCGACAGCCTTAGCTGTTTCACGGTGGGGGAGTGCTACCATGTAAATTACAACATATCCGCCGTCTGTTTCGATAACAGCCTTATCGCCGACCTGTCTGTCTGCGGAATAGATCCAGTTTACGGTGTTTTCGCCGTAGGAGTTCTTAACTGTTGTAGCGTCTGTGTCAACAAGGTTTACGGTAGCCTCTTTTGATGTTGACTTGTATGTTGTTGCAACGGTAAGAACCGAGTCTGCTGTTGTAATGTTAGCAAGATAACCGTCTGCCAAAGTCTTTGCTTCGTTCATTGCGGCTGTCTGTGCCTCTGTTTTCTGTTCATCGGTTGCGTCATCCGCAAGGTCCTGTGTTACAGCGGTTACTTCAAAGAGGTTTACGCTGAACTTTGTGTATGACTGAATGTTAGCATCATACTCTGCATTGATTTCCTCATCGGTAACCGCAGCGGAGATTTCGTCCTGATTAGCGCTTGCATAGTTTGTTGCAAGGTTTCTCTCTTCATAAACTTCACGGAGAAGCTTTTCGTTTACGCCCTTGCCGTAAATCTTTGTGAGGTAACGGTTGAGGGAGTAGTCCTGATTGTTGTTGCCTTCCTTAGCCTGTGTCGTAAGCTGTTCAATCTGTTCGTCAAGAGATGACTGCTGCTCGTCCGTAACGGTAATGCCGTTGTCCTTTGCGAGCTGAGCGTATGTAACATATGACTGAAGATAGGTAAGAGCCGTTTCCTTGATGTAATCTGCCCAAGTGGGATTGTCATATCCGTCGAGGGTTGAGGGATAGCTCTGATCCTCGGGAGCCTTTGTGATGTCAAAGCCCGTGAGCTGGAGACCCATGCCCGAACCGTAGTTCTCATACTGAGCCGCCTGGCTGTAAATCTGATTATAAATGTCGAAGTAGTAGAAATTGTATTTAGCTACGGATACCTTCTTGTTTCCGACCTTAACTGCGGTAAGGGTTTTCTGCGGAACGCCGAAGAAAGATAAAACTCCGTAAATTATTGTAAGGCAAAGAGCGGCAATAATGATAACTCCGCAACATTTTCCGAGAACTCTGCCGAATTTGGCGAGCTGAGGGCTCTTTGTTGCATTCTTCTTTGCAGCTTTTGCCATTCTTGCTTTACGCTCTTCACGGTAAAGCTCTGCCTGGCTTTTTCCTGTCTGATTTTTGTCCATTTCAATTTCATCCTTTTTTTATGAAATTTCGGTCAAACCGAATATCCCTTATATTTTATACTATTTTTCTTTAACTGACAAGTACAAAATAAAAATTTACAAATTATTTGTATTTGCTATTGATTTTTTTGTTTTTTTCTTTATACTCTAATTGTTATCAAGAACAGAAAGTGGGTACAAGGTATGCCAAACTCAGTTCGCAGACACAAAAGACTCAGTCCTTTTCGGCTTATACTTTTAGGGTTTGCGGGAGTTATCGTTTTGGGAGCTCTGATTTTAATGCTCCCGATTTCTACTGTTGACAGGGTCGTCACGCCTTTTGACGAGACGCTTTTTACATCGACATCCGCAGTTTGCGTAACAGGGCTTGTTGTGCATGACACGGGCAGCTATTGGTCGGTTTTCGGTCAGGCGGTAATAATTACGCTCATACAAATAGGCGGACTCGGAGTTATTACGGTTGCCGCTTCGTTCGCTATGCTTTCGGGCAGGAAAATTTCGCTTATGCAACGCAGTACAATGCAAAATGCGATTTCGGCGCCTGAAGTCGGCGGAATAGTCAGACTTACAAGGTTTATCCTTTTCGGAACATTTATTGTTGAGACGGTAGGCGCGGTTTTGCTTATGCCGTCTTTTTGTCGGGAGTTCGGCGCTCGGGGAATTTGGTTATCCTTTTTTCATTCGATTTCGGCTTTTTGCAATGCGGGATTTGATATTTTAGGCACAGCCGATAATCCTTTTTCATCATTAACCGGGTACGATACAAATCCGCTTATTAACATTGTCGTTATGCTCTTGATTACAATAGGCGGTATAGGCTTCCTCACTTGGGATGACATCTGCACAAAGCGATTTCATCTTAAACGCTACCGTATGCAAAGTAAGGTAATACTTGTAACATCGGCTGTTCTTGTGTCGGTGCCTGCGATTTTCTTTTTCTTTGCCGATTTTTCGGGAGAAAAAATGTCAACAAGAATATTACATTCTTTGTTCCAGTCTGTAACAACAAGGACGGCAGGCTTCAATACGGTTAATTTGGCGGAAATGAGCGGCTCTTCAAGAGCGGTTATGATTTTTCTTATGCTTATCGGCGGCTCGCCCGGTTCAACCGCAGGCGGTATGAAAACCACCACTGTAGCCGTTTTGTTTGCGACAGCTACGGCGACCTTCTTCCGCCGTGACAATATAGGCTTTTTCGGAAGAAGAATTGAGGATGAAGTTATTAAAAATGTGGCTACGCTTATAACCATGTATATGACACTGTTTTTTGCGTCGGGAGTGGCAATAAGTGTTATTGAAAATCTGCCGCTTTCGGTTTGTCTGTTTGAAACCGCCTCTGCAGTAGGTACGGTCGGTTTGACACTTGGCATAACTCCGTCGCTCGGGCTTGTGTCTAAGTTGATTTTAACGCTGTTGATGTATTTTGGCAGGGTAGGCGGGTTGACTCTTATTTATGCGACATTTTCAAATAAACAACACACAAACGCAAAACTGCCGCAGGAAAAAATAACTGTAGGGTAAAGGAGCAAAAAAATGAAAAATATTTTACTTATCGGATTAAGCCATTTTGGAAAACATGTTGCCGAGGAGCTTTCAAATCTCGGTCACGAGGTAATGGCTGTTGATATTGACGAAGATAAGGTAAACGGTATTTTGCCGATAGTTACCAATGCACAGATAGGCGACAGCACAAATTCGGAGTTCTTGAAGTCGCTCGGAATCGGCAATTACGATGTATGTATGGTTACCATCAGTGAAAATTTTCAAAATTCTCTTGAAACAACTTCTTTGCTGAAAGAGCTTGGCGCTTCATATGTTGTTTCCATGGCAAAACGGGATGTTCAGGAAAAATTTCTTCTCAGAAACGGTGCGGATGAGGTTGTTTATCCGGAAAAGCAGGTCGCAAAATGGGCGGCAATCCGCTATTCCTCGGATCATCTGCTCGACTATGTTGAGCTTGACGACAAATACGGTATTTTTGAGGTCGAGGTTCCGCTTGCGTGGATAGGAAAAACCGTAGGAGAGGTGGACATCCGCAAAAAGTATAATATAAACATTATGGCGTATAAGCAGAACGGAAAACTGAACGCTTCCGTTTCACCCGACACTTTGCTGACAGACCAAATTACACTTGTTGTGCTCGGAGAGTACAAGTCGCTTCAGAAATGCTTTAAGATATAACGGACTGTAAAAAGCGAACAGAATCGGTTGAACGCTCCAAAAAGATATTTTTGATATATAAAAAGCACCCCCACAGATAATGCCGTCGCATATCCGTGGGGGTCAATCATATTATTGTAAAAAGATGCGTTGCTTTGTAGCACAACCGACTTAATAATTCAGATTTGGTTCAATGTTTTTATCTTTGGAGATTTTTCTGCGACTCCTGCTTTAAGTAAGCGTTAATAAAGCCGTCAATGTCTCCGTCCATAACATTTGCTATATTGCCCATTTCGTAGTTTGTTCTGTGGTCCTTGACAAGCTGATAGGGCATAAATACATATGACCTTATCTGACTGCCCCAGGCGATTTCTTTCTGGTCGCCCTTGATGTCGGAAATTTTGTCAAGATGTTCACGCTCTTTAATTTCAATGAGCTTCGATTTAAGCATTGTCATTGCAACCTCACGGTTTTGGTGCTGGCTTCTTTCAACCTGACACGCAACGACGATACCTGTCGGGATATGCGTAAGACGAACCGCAGAGGAGGTCTTGTTGACCTTCTGTCCGCCTGCGCCCGATGAACGGTAAACATCCATCTTTATGTCCTCGGGAGCGATTTCGACCTCAATCGTGTCGTCGATTTCGGGCATAACCTCAAGCGAAGCAAACGATGTGTGGCGTCTGCCCTCGGAGTCGAACGGGGAGACACGGACAAGTCTGTGAATACCTGTTTCGCTCTTCATATATCCGTAAGCGTTTTCGCCCTCGATAAGAATACTTGCCGATTTGAGACCCGCTTCGTCTCCGTCGAGATAGTCAAGAGTGGTAACCTTGTAGCCGTGTCGTTCGCCCCAACGGCAGTACATACGGAAAAGCATCTGCGCCCAGTCCTGAGCCTCTGTTCCGCCTGCGCCGGCATGGAAGGTAAGAATGGCATTCTTTGAGTCGTACTCTCCGCTCAAAAGGGTGGAGAGGGTCATGGTTTCAAGGTCGTTTTCAATCTTCTGAACGCTTTCTTCGCATTCTTCGACAAGGCTTTCGTCCTCTTCCTCGTTTGCAAGCTCAATCATAACAAGAGCGTCGTCATAATCCTGCTTTAACTTTTCGTAAGCGTTTACCTTGTTCTTGAGTGCGCTCTGGCGTTTGAGAACAACCTGTGAACCCTTGACATCGTCCCAAAAGCCGTTTTCTGCGGTTTTTGCGTCAAGCTCTGCGATTTCCTTTTTCATTTTTTCAAGACCGAGTGCGTCCGCAAGGTCGTTGAGTGCCGCCTCGTGGCCGAGAAGTCTTAATCTTAATTCTTCAAATTGAAGCATAAATATACCTTTTCCTTTTTAGTAAGTATTTAACTTTAGTATTATATAAAAAAATATCGGTTTATGCAACTGTTTTGTCAAAACAATTCACATCGGCTTATTATTATAATCCATATTTACAACAAAAGCAAATTTTGGTAAAATATATTTGAAATTTTACTTGACGGTGATAGGAATGACATATCAGCTCTATACAAAAAAAGAGATAAAGGAACGCCCGCAGAGGAAAAAGGTCGTTCTTGAAAGTTATATTGTCGGCAACAATGCCCCGACAGTCTTGATTTGCCCCGGCGGCGCATATAAGTTTGTTTCCGACTCTAACGAGGGTAAACCTTACGCGGAAAAACTCAACGAGAGGGGATACAACGCCTTTGTTCTGTTTTACAGTGTAGGAAGCGGCAACGGTCGTTTCCCTTATCCGCTTAAAGATGTTGCGAGGGCAATGCAGTTTATCAAATCAAAGGCGCAGGAGCTTGAAATCGACGCCGACAGAATTGCCTTGATGGGAAGCTCGGCAGGCGGACACCTGTGTGCTTTTTTTGCAACGCAGTATGAGAGATTTGAGTGCGAATATGAAAACAGGGATTATTCGCTTAAACCCAAAGCGCTTGTGCTCGCTTATCCCGTTATAACAATGGGAGATTTGACGCACAAGGTTTCAAGGCGTATTTTCCTCGGTATGCTGACGGGTAAAGCGGAACGCAATGCCGCTTCCGTTTATTTACATATAAAGCCCGATTATCCGCCGACCTTTTGCTGGCACAACAGGGACGATATGTCGGTGCCTGTCGAAAACAGTGAGATGCTCGAAAAGGCTCTCAACGAGAATAAAGTCGAAAATGAATTCCTTTATTTTGACAACGGCGGCCACGGAATAGGGCTTGCCGAGGGGAAAGATGCAGAGGGTTGGATTGATAAAGCCGCCGATTTCCTTGATAAAAACTTATAAAACAACGCCGATACGAAGAAATTCTCTGTATCGGCGTTTATCGTTATTTTTTGTGGCTGAAAATCCAATCTACGGCACTCGGTAAAGCGTCGTTGCTCAACTCAAAGGTTTCGCTTTCGGGGTCGTGGCACAGCTCAAAGCATATGTCCTCATACCAGACGCTTACTTCAAGCTTTCCGTCCGAATTTGCAAGCCTGTATCTGAAATTTTTACCGTCGCTGCCCGTAAAAACATTCTTGTTTTCAAAAAAGGCAATTTCGGGAATATCGTGTCCGTTTATCATCATATAGCATTACCTCGTTTCCCGATTAGTATATCATTTAACAGAGCAAAAAACAAGAGCGAAAAGATAACCTTTTCGCTCTTAATAATTATTGACTTATCAGTGGTTTACGCCGTTGAAGCCGTTTTCCTGCTGGAACTTGTCAATCTTTTCGATAACGCTGAGAAGAACATCAAAGCCTGTTGATACGGTTTCGGGTTCAAAGCGCTCGGGCAAGTCTCTCCAGGTGTGATAATAATATGTAAGCATCGGGTTCTGAGCCGCAAATGTTACGGATTTTACGCCTGCCTTGGTCATAGGAGTTGAGTCGCAGCCGCCGACGGGGTTGTGAATACAACCGTTTGTCTTTGATTCGATGCCGAGCTCTGCAAATGTGTCCTTGAACATCTTTTCAAGGTCCTTGTCGAAACGGCAGCCCTGCCAGTCGTCCTTGATAACGACCTCAAAATAATCCTTGTCGGCAACGGAGTCAATGTTAAGGTTCCAACAGTTTTCAAGCATACCGTCGTCCTTGTGCTCTGCGGCAAAAGCCATAGAACCGCGAAGACCCGCTTCCTCAGAACCACAGTTGTAATCGATGATACGGCAGTTCTTTGGCATCTTTTCGGGGTGCTCCTTGAAGTACTTGATAACAGCGTAGCTGAGTCCTATACCTGTTGCGTTATCCATAGCGCCTCTTGAAGCGTTTTCTTCGTGAGGGTCGCCCCACATTGCAACAAATGCGCTGCCGATTGCCGTAACAACGGGAAGAACAAGAAGTGCAACATTGGTAAATGTCTTGAAAGATGCGCTTGCTGTTATGTTGTAAGCCCATTCATACATATTTGCAGCCCATTCCGAAGTGAATGAGTAACCCGAAGCGTCAAGACCGCATGATGTTGAAATGAGCATTGCGCCGTAGATAACAGCCATAGCAACCGCAATACCTACATTGAGAAATACGCAAATTGCGCCGAAGCCTACCTTGCCGTAAACGGTAAGAAGTCCGAGAATAGGCTTGTTTCTGTGCTTGTATGTGTTTTCGGAATGTCTCCATGTCCAGCTTGTGTCAGTATGACCCGAAAGAACGATTGTATAATCATACTTACCGTCCTCGGGAAGAAGCTCGCCGTAGGAGTTCATTGAAATCTTCTGCGGGAAGAACATATCGAACCATTTTTTATAGAAGAAGCAGCTGAATACGAGCCAGGATACGAAGATAAGACCCGCAAAAGCCATTGCAAACCATAAATAATAGTTGTGAAGCGCAAAATATGTAAGAGCGCTCATAATAATGCCGAAGTATCCTGCGTATCCCAATCCGCCGATACCCGAACGGGGAGAAACGGCAAATTCTTCCTTAACGGGCTTGATGCCGATTTCTTCAAGTTTTCCGCACATATAGTCGTGGAATTTTCTTTCGCCCTCAGAGCCGGGAAGACGAGAACCGATTTTTTTGGCAGCATGCTCAACTATGTCGTATGCGACCTGACCATACTCCCTGTTTTCTTCTTTCATATCTTAACCTCCCAAAATATAAATACTTAATAAATATATTCTATTTTTTACCAAAAATCAAGTGCTAATTGAATATTTTTGAATATCTTCGGTACAAAAAAGGCTTGTAAATACACGCTTTTTTGAATATGTTGACGACATTTGCAAAAAATCTGAAATTTCACTTGATTTTACCGCCGATATATATTATAATATTCGAGCGTTAAAGAAACATATGCTTTCGAGATGTGGCTCAGTTTGGTAGAGCGCTGCGTTCGGGACGCAGAGGCCGCAGGTTCAAG
>ERZ825137.722-NODE-722-length-46192-cov-9.730108_pt1 | contig 46192 bp, 38 predicted proteins | sample MGYA00519873_ERZ825137 | MGnify/ENA primary metagenome ERZ825137 (study PRJEB31778, sample SAMEA3449190) | human gut metagenome | biome: human gut; feature: human-associated habitat; material: faeces | place: United Kingdom | collected 2010/2012 ...
CACTTGATGATGTCGATCTTCTCGCCGCGCAGCTCGGTCACCACGCGATCCACGCGCTGGCCGCGCGGGCCGACGCAGGAGCCTACCGGGTCGATCATCGGGTCGGTGGAGTGCACCGCCATCTTCGTGCGGCTGCCCGCCTCGCGGGAGATGGACTTGATCTGCACAATGCCGCTCTGAATCTCCGGCACCTCCAGCTCGAACAGGCGCTTCACCAAACCCGGATGGATGCGCGATACGCTCACCTGCGGGCCGTACTTTGCGCCCGGACGCGCCAGACGGCGATCCGCGACGACCTCCAGCACGTAAACCTTAAAGCGCTCGCCCGGCGCGTACACGTCGCTGGCCATCTGCTGGCTCGGCTCGAGCACGCCCTCGGTCTTGCCCAGCTCGACGTAAACATCCTTCGTTTCGGGATCGACGCTGTGCACGATCGCGGTCAGAATCTCGTTTTCCTTCTCGATGAAGTCGTCGTAGACCTTGCCGCGCTCGGCCTCGCGGATCTTCTGCACGATGACCTGCTTGGCCGTCTGCGCGGCGACGCGGCGGAAGTTATCCGGCGTGACCTCGACCTCGACGATATCATCCTGCTGGTAGCTGGGCTGAATCGCCTGCGCTTCCTCGATGGAAATCTCGGTCGCCTCGTCGGTGGGCCAGCGCTCGACCGTCTTGCGGGCGTACAGGCGAACCGCGCCGGTCTCCCGGTTCAGCTCCACGCGCACGTTCGCGTTGGAGGGCGGCATGCCGTATTCCTTGCTGAAATTATTTTTATAAGCGCTCTTCAGTGCCTCTTCAATCGCAGAAAAGAGCAGCTCCTTGCTGATGTTTTTTTCCTTGGCCAGCGCCGCGACGGCTTCGATCATCTCACGATTCTCGTTTTTGTCCATGCCCTGACGCTTATCTTCCTTCTGAGTCGTTTTTCTCATCGTCGCTCATCTCCTCGTCCATTGCGATGTCGTCCTCGGTGATGATCACCAGGGGCTTGCACAGCGAAACGTCCTTCTGCCTGAAGCGCAGCTCGTTTTCCCCGTCGCGGATGACGATTTCGCCGTCCGTCAGGCCAACCAGCTCGCCCTCAAACTGCTTGCGCCGCTCCACCGGGCGGAACAGGTGGATTTCCACCGTTTCGCCCGCATGCTTGTCAAAATCCTTCTGCTTTTTCAGCGGACGATCAAGACCCGGCGAGCATACCTCAAGGAAATCGTAATCCACACGCTCGACCAGCGGGGTCACAGCGCGGTGATACGTTTCGCAATCGCTCAAGGTAATACCGTCGGGTTTGTCAATATAAATCCGCAGATAACGGCTCGCGCCCTCGCGCACAAGCTCCACTTCCACCAGCTCAAAGCCATGCTGCTCGGCAAGCTTCTGGCAGGCCGGCTCAATCACACGGGTCAAATCGCTTTGTGCCATTCACACACTCCCAAAGTCACTCAAAAAATTCGTTCAAGCGGCCGCGGCAGATAGAAAGAGTGGGCGCTTCTCCCACTCTTTCGCATCCACCCGCAGGGTACAAAACTCCCTGCGCCGCCATCTTATGCGGTTATTATATCACCGCTTTTTCAAAAAAACAACCCTCTATACATGGTTTGTCAGCTATTCCGTCGAAATTCGCATTTATAACATAAGATTTATTCCGTTTTTGGGCGAAATCAGAACGAGAACAGCGTCGTCTGGTTGCTTTCCGGCAGGCCGCCCAGACAGCCGCCCTCGCGCAGCAAATCAATCAGCGATGCGGAAATTTTCGTGCGGTTGCGCAAATCCTCGATGGAAATGAACGGCGACTGCTCGCGCGCATCCACGATGCTCTGCGCGGCGGCCTCGCCCAGCCCGGGCAGGGCGTTGAAGGGCATGCGGATCGTCTTCTCGTCCACCACCTGAAACTTCGTCGCGTCGCTCTTATACAGATCGACCGGCGCCAGCTTGATGCCGCGGCAGAGCATTTCGATCACCAGCTCCATGATGATCATCAGATCCTTGTCCTTCTGGGTCAAATCCTTGCTGTTTTCTTCCATCTCCTTATAGCGGCCGCGGATGGCTTCCTGCGTTCCGCCGAGGATGCTCGCGTCGAAGCAGTCCGCCCGAACAGTGTAATACGCGCAGTAATACGCCGCCGGCCGATGCACCTTGTACCACGCGATGCGCAGCGCCATCGTCACGTAGGCGACCGCGTGCCCTTTCGGGAACATGTATTTGATCTTCTTGCAGGAGTCGATGAACCACGTCGGCACATTGTGCTCGATCATGGCTTCCTCCATCTCCGGCTTGAGCCCGCGCCCTTTTCGAACGGATTCCATCGTGTCAAACGACATCTTCGGCGCAACGCCGTAGTCGATGAGCGCGTTCATGATATCGTCGCGGCAGCAGATGCACGAGGCCAGCGGCGCAATGCCCGCCTTGATGATCTCCTGCGCGTTGCCGATCCACACGTCCGTTCCGTGGGATAGGCCGGAAATGCGGATCAGCTCCTCCATCGTCGTCGGGTGCGTCTCCTCCAGCATCTGGCGGACGAACTTCGTGCCGAATTCCGGCACGCCGTATGTGCCCGTCTTGGAGCCGATCTGCTCGGGCGTCACCCCCAGCGCCTGCGTGCCGGAGAACAGCGAAATCACGTCCGGGTCGGTCAGCGGCAGGGTGCGCGCGTCAACGCCCGTCAAATCCATCAGCATACGGATCATCGTCGGGTCGTCGTGCCCCAGAACGTCCAGCTTCACCAGCACGTCGTGCATCGAGCCGAAGTCGTAATGCGTCGTGATGACCGGGCTGGTCATGTCGTTGGCCGGATGCTGGATGGCGACGAACTGCTGAATTTCGTATTCCTTCGGCAGAACGACCATGCCCGCCGGGTGCTGACCCGTCGTGCGCTTCACGCCGACGCAGCCCAGCGCCAGCCGGTTCATCTCCGCCTCCGAAAGCGTCAGCTCCCGCTCCTCGCAGTATTTCTTGACGTAGCCGTAAGCCGTCTTATCCGCCAGCGTGCCGATGGTTCCCGCGCGGTAGCAGTATCCCTTGCCGAACAGCTCCTCGATGTAGGCGTGCGCGCGCGGCTGATACACGCCCGAGAAGTTCAGGTCGATATCCGGCACCTTGTCGCCCTTGAACCCGAGGAAGACCTCGAACGGGATATCGAATCCGTCGCGGTAAAGCTCCTCGCCGCACTGCGGGCACTTCATCGGCGGCAGGTCAACGCCGACCTTGTATTTGCTCTTGTCCACATCGAACGTGTACCACTTGCATTTCGGGCAGCGATAGTGCGGCGGCAGCGCGTTGACCTCCGATATGCCGACCAGATGCGCCACATAGGACGAGCCGACGCTGCCGCGCGAGCCGACCAGATAGCCGTCCGCGTTCGATTTTTTGACCAGCTTCTCCGCGATGTTGTACAGTGTGCCGTAGCCGTAGCCCAGAATGGAGGAAAGCTCCTTTTCCTTGCGCGCCACGACGATTTCCGGCGGGTTGTCGCCAAACCATTCGCGAATCTGTTCTTCGCAGAGGTTGCGGATGTTGTCCGCTGCGTCCGGCCAGAACGGCTGGAACGTCTCCTTGCCCTCCGGGTGCTTCGGGTACAGGCCGATTTCGCCGATTCGCGCGGCGATCTTCGCCGGGTTGTCGATGACGACCTCTTCCGCCTTCGCCTTGCCCAGATAGCTGAATTCCTCGAGCATCTCCTGCGTCGTCTTGAAATACAGCGGCGGCTGATTGTCCGCATCCTTAAAGCCGTGCGCCGCCTGAATGATCGCGCGGAATTTTCCGTCCTTCGGGTCGAGGAAGTGCACGTCGCCCGTCGCGCAGACCGGAATGCCCAGCTCCTCGCCCAGCCAGACGATTTTTCGGTTAAAGTCGCGAAGCTGTTCCTCGTCCTCCGCCATGCCCTCGCGCAGCATAAACGCATTGTTGCCGATCGGCTGAATTTCGAGGTAGTCGTAGAACCGCGCAATCCGCTTGAGCTCCGTGTCGTTTTTGCCGTCCGCAACGGCGCGGAACAGCTCGCCCGCCTCGCAGGCCGAGCCGACGATGATGCCCTTTCGGTATTTCTGCAAAATCTCGCGCGGCGTGTGCGGCTTGCGGCTGAAATAGTTGAGGTGGCCTTCCGAAACGATCTTGTTCAGGTTGGTCATGCCCTCCTGCTCGGCCGCCAGCAGAATGATGTGGTACGAATCGCCGATGGCGCCGCCCGTCAGCGCGGAATTGATTTCGTTCAGCCGGGTGACGCCCTTCTCTCTGGCCGTGTCGAGCATGCGGTTGAGCATGTGCGCCGTCGCGCGCGCGTCATGCACGGCCCTGTGCGCGTTTTTGAGACTGATGCCCAGCGATTTGCAGACCGCGCCGAGCCTGTGGCTCTTGAGGCTGGGGTACATCCGGCGGGAAAATTCCAGCGTGTCGATCACCGGCATGTGGATTTCAATGCCCAGCCGGTTACATTCCTCCGTCAGGAAGGAATAATCGAATTTCGCGTTGTGCGCCGCGAACGCCGCCCCGCCGATGAATTCCAGCAGCTTCGGAATTTCGACCTCTGCCGGGCTCGCGTCGGCCACCATCGCGTCGGTGATGTGCGTCAACTCGGAAACCTCCTGCGGAATCGGCTCCATCGGGTTGACGAATCGGCTGTATTCCTCCACCACCTGTCCGTTGCGAATGCGCACCGCGCCGATCTCCATAATGCGGCATTTGCGCGGGTTGAGCCCCGTGGTTTCAAAGTCCACCACGACGATATCATCCGTCAGCGGCCGGTCGTCGCCGTCCTTGACCACGACGGTCACATCCGTCAGATAACCCTCCATGCCCGGAATGAGCTTGATCTTGTTCTTCTTCGCCGCGCCGAAGGCCTCCGGGAACGCCTGCACCACGCCATGATCCGTGATGGCGACGGCCGGGTGTCCCCACTGCGCCGCGCGCTTAATCAGGTCGCTGGCCGAGGAAACCGCGTCCATCTCGCTCATGTTGGTGTGCATATGCAGCTCGATGCGCTTGCGCTCGGCCGTGTCCTGACGCATGGGCTTCTCCCGCCCGTCGATGTCGTTGACCATCATCACCAGGCCGTGCTCGAAGCTGTCCATCTTCACATCGCCGCGAACGGCGAACCATTTGCCCTCCTTGACGGCGGCAATCACGTCGTCAACCGCCTTCTTTTCTTCCTCCGTCGGCGGGCGGTCGTCCTCCTCCTGCGAGGCGCCGCCAAAGCGCCCCTTTCTGGGCTTATAGCGCAAAAACGCCTTGCACTTGATGGTGTTCGTGTAATCCGTCAGCGCGAAGGAGAGAAGCTGCATTTCGCCGCCGCGCAGCTCGCGCGTCTCCACCGTCAGCACCTCGCCACAGATCGTCAACTTGCTGGCTTCCTCCGTCAATTCGCTGATGGGCAGCGGTTCGGCGGTGATCGGCCGCCCGAAGACGGCCTTCGGCTTTTCTTTGGCGGCCTTGGCCTCCTGCGCGGCGACCTGCTCGCTCTGCGTCTTAATCATCTGTGCGACGGCCTGCTCGTCCTCGGCCTTGCGGCGGCGGCGAATTTCCTCCAGCTGCTCCTCGCGCAGCTTCACCGCCTGAAAGACGACATGCACCTTCGTCACGAACACATTCTCGATCAGCTGCTCGATGTAATGATCCACGCCGGACTGCGTGAGGAATTTCGGCGCGATGTTCTGCGGCACAAGCACGCTGAGCACATCGCCCTTACATTCCAGCTTTGCGTCGTTCATAAATGGCGCACCGGATGGATGGCGGCGCTTGACGCAGCGCAGAATGAACGGCGCATACTTCTGCGGATCATTCAGAAAATCCTGCGCGAGCTGCGGCGAGCGGATGATCAGCTTCACCCGTGTCGGCGCGAAATTGCGCCGGATGGCGCGCTGCGCCGCCAGAAACGGCTTTTCCTCCACCAGCATATCCGAAGAGAAAAAGACCGCGATCTCGTCGCCCGCCTTGCTGGCCGTCACGCGCTCCAGGGTCAAATGCCCCTTCAGCTCCTGCGCCGCGCCTTCGAGCAGGCCTTCCCACTGCTGTGCCACTGTACGTCACCTCATCCGTCGGGGCTCCGCCCCAAACCCCGCCAGAAAACTGAGTTTTCTGGACTTTCCCCTTTGAAATTTCAAATCCGAACGCTGACGCGCCCCTTCGGACACGGCAGTGCAATACGCGGCTGCTTTTTCCCGCAGCGTTGTAGGGGCGCGCATTGCGCGCCCGTTATCGAAACTTGTACAAAATGTCGGATTTGCTCATTTCCTGTCTTCTTTTAACTCACAAAAGCCTCCCTCTGAGAGGGAGGTGACACGCCGAAGCCGTGACGGCAGACGTCCTTACAGCATCTTGTGAATCTCGTCAATCAAAATCTGCGCCAGATCGCCGGTCACTTTCTGCGGCGGCTGACCCTTTTTAATCAGCAGACCCGCGCCGTTTCCGCCGCCGCAGATGCCGATATCCGCCTCGCGCCCTTCGCCCGGCCCATTGACCACGCAGCCCATGACGGCCACCTTGAACGGCACGTTTACGCCCTTCAATTCCTGCTGCACGCGGCGCATGATTCCGCCCACGTCGATGCAGGTGCGCCCGCAGGTCGGGCAGGAGACATACTGCACGAAGTCCCTGCGCAAGCCGACGTCCTGCAAAATCTCAATGCCGGCCGGCGGTTCGAGGCACGGATCGCCCGTCAGCGAAACGCGGATCGTGTCGCCGATGCCATCCAGCAGCAGCGCGCCGATGCCGATTGCGCTCTTGATTTTCCCCTGCTCCGGCAGACCCGCCTCGGTCACGCCGAGGTGCAGCGGATAATCGCACTGCGCGCTGGCCAGCCGATACGCCGCGACGGTATCCGGCACGTTGCTCGCCTTCATGGAGAGCACCATGTCGTAAAAGCCGCAGTTTTCCAGCATTTTTGCGTGCGCCAGCGCGCTTTCCACCATGCCCTGCGGGGTCGGCCCGCCGTATTTGGCGAGGATATCCTTCTCCACCGAGCCGGAGTTCACGCCGATGCGCACCGGGATATGATGCGCCTTGACGCAGTCCGCCAGAATACGCACGTTCTTCTCGCCGCCGATGTTGCCGGGGTTGATGCGCAGCTTGTGGATGCCGTTTTCCACCGCCTTGATGGCGAGCTTGTAATCAAAATGGATGTCGGCGACCAGCGGAACGGGGCTGCCGTCCACCAGCGCGCGCACCGCGTCGGCGCAGGCCTCATTGTAAACGGATACGCGGACGATGTCCGCGCCCGCGACCGTCAGCGCGCGAATCTGGGAGAGCGTCTTCTCCACATCCGCCGTGTCGGTGTTGGTCATCGACTGTACGCTGACCGGCGCGCCGCCGCCGATGCGGACGCTGCCGACCTGAACCTGCCGTGTTTTCTTGCTCATGTTCTTTCTCCCCTATGCTTGATGACCGCGCTTTTCAACGGGAGAGACGGCCGCCAGCGGCTATCCCTTCACAAAGAAACGCATGATGTCCTTGTACGTCAGCAGCACCATCAGCCCCATCAGCAGAATGAAGCCCGCCGCGTGAATCGCGCCCTCCAGCTCCCGCTTGACCGGCTTGCGGCGAATCGCCTCCGCCAGCAGGAACAGCAGACGGCTGCCGTCCAGCCCCGGAATCGGGAGCAGGTTCATCACGCCGAGGTTGACGCTGATCAGCGCCAGCAGCTCCAGATAGACCTCGAAGCCGCCCTGCTGCGTGACCTCCTGAATGACGTAAACCGTGCCGACCGGGCCGGTCACGTCATCGACGCCCTGCCCCTTGAATACCAGATTTTTGAGCGTGGACAGAATCAGCCTCACGCTCTCCACGTTGTATTGAAGCGAAAACGGGATGCTCTCAAAAACGGATACCCGAACGCGCTCCTGCCCGAACGAGAAGCCCACGCGATAACGCCCGGCCTGCGCGTCGTAAAACGGGGTCAGCGTCAAATCGAGCGTCCGGCCGTCCCGCTTCACAGTGAGCGTCACTGTCTCGCCGCCCGAAGCCGAAATGGCCTTGGCAATCGCGTCCGACGTCGCGACCGTCTCGCCGTTCACCGCCGTGATTTCGTCGCCAATCTGCAAACCGGCCGCCTGTGCGGTTTCCTCCACCTGCGCCACCTTCGGCACGACGGCGTTCACGCCGATGGCGCTCATAAACAGCACAATCACCAGAAACGCGATCACAAAATTCATCAGCGGGCCGCTGAACACCGTTATCGCGCGTTTCCAAACCGGCTGGTTGTTGAATGCGCGCGGGTCGTTCTTTTCCTCATCCTCGCCGTAAAACTGGCAATAGCCGCCGATGGGCAGCAGGCGCACGGAAAACTGCGTCCCCTTTTTGCTCTGCCATTTGGCAATCAGCGGCCCCATGCCCATCGAAAATTCCTGCACACCGATGCCGCAGGCGCGCGCCGCCCAGAAATGGCCGCCCTCATGCGCGATAATCAGCACACCCAGCAACAGCAGCGCCAGAACCACATACATGAAACGAAAGCACCTCCCGCGTTATGCGCCAAAGCGCGCCAGCAGCGCCGCCGCCTTTTGCCGCGCGGCGCGGTCGCACTCAAACACCTGCTCGAGCGTCGGGTGTGCAATCACCGGCACGGCCTGCATCGTCTCCTCCACCAGCCGCGCAATCGCGCCGAAGGGGATTTTCTCGTGCAGGAATGCGTCCACCGCAACCTCGTTCGCGCCGTTGAGCACCGCGCTCATCGAGCCGCCAACCGCCAGCGCGTCATACGCCAGCCGGAGGCCGGGGAAACGGTCGTTATCCGGCTGCTCGAAGGTCAGCGCGTTCATCTGCGTAAAATCAAGCCGCCTGCCGCCGGTCGGAAGCCGCTCCGGCCAGCTCATCGCGTAAAGAATCGGCAGGCGCATATCCGGCGTGCCAAGCTGCGCCATCACCGCGCCGTCCGCGTATTCGACCATAGAATGTATGACGCTCTGCGGATGAATCAGCACATCAATCTTCTCGGCGGGCATGTCGAACAGCCACCGCGCCTCGATGACCTCCAGCGCCTTGTTCATCATCGATGCGGAATCAATGGTGATCTTGCGGCCCATGCTCCAGTTCGGGTGCTTGAGCGCCTGCTCAGGCCGCGCGTTGTAGATGTCCTCTTTCTTCCACGTGCGGAACGGCCCGCCGCTCGCCGTCAGAATCAGGCGGGTCGGCGTGTTGCCCTGCGCGCCCTGCAGGCACTGGAAAATCGCGCTGTGCTCGCTGTCCACCGGCAGCAGCGGATGACCCGCCTTGCGCGCCGCCTCCGTCACCAGCTCGCCGCCCGCGACGAGCGGCTCCTTGTTGGCCAGCAGGACGCGCTTGCCGCAGGCCAGCGCCTCCATCACCGCCGCCAGACCGACGACGCCCACGACCGAAACGAGCACGTCGTCCGCGTCGCACGCGCGCACCACGTCCAGCAGCACGTTTTCGCCGAACATCCACTGGCAGCTCTCCCTGATATCCGCCGGAATCTCCTTCGGCTCGACGGAAAGCGCCGCAATCTGCGGATGGAACTGCCGCACCTGCTCAAAGAGCTTTTCGCTCGAGCTGTGCGCCACCAGCGCGGTGACGGCAAATCGGTCGCTGTGGCGCGCCGCAACATCCAGCGCCTGCGTGCCGATGGAACCCGTAGAACCCAATATCGCCAACTTTCGCATATTTGCCTCCGTTTTTCACTTGGAAATCGCGTCATCCGGCCGCATGCGCCCGCATCAGAGCACGAGCGTATAGCAGTACATCACAATCAGCGTGAAAATCACGCTGTCAAACCGGTCCATCACGCCGCCGTGGCCGGGGAAGATATGGCCGTAATCCTTGATGCCGCTGTGGCGCTTGAGCAGCGACGCGGCCAGATCGCCGATCTCGCCCGCCGCCGAGCCGATCAGCCCCAGCGCAATCGTCGCCGGAATCCCCGGCATCCGCATGTGGAACACATACACGAACACGGCGCGGCAGGCCAGCCCCGCGAGCGTTCCGCCGATCACGCCGAAAATTGCGCCCTCCACCGTCTTTTTCGGGCTGACGTTCGGGCAGAGCTTGTGCCTGCCCAGCGCCCGGCCGCCGAAATACGCCGCGCCGTCGCCCGCGTAAGCGATGGCAAATGCCATCGTGATGAGCGCAATGCCTGGCACAACGCCGTAGGTGCTGTTCATCATCATCATGAACATGGACATCGGCAGAAAGCAGGTCAGCAGCGGATACACCGAAGCCGCCGCGTCCGGGAACGCCGGCTTTTCGTGCAGCATCACGCCGGTCATCGAAACGCCCATCGCCGCCACCAGCAGCAGCAGCGGATCAAGCACGCCCATCAGGCGGCTGAGCGGCCACATCGCCGCCGTGGCGACATATCCGCCCCATTCGCAGACGGCATATCCCGCCTTTTTCAGCGCGCGATAGGTTTCATACATCGCGATAAAGGTCAGCGCGACAATGACAAACTCCGCGAACCAGCCCCGCACAACCAGCGTAAAGATGAGGAACGGCACGCCGACAGCCGCCGTAATCAGGCGAGTTTTCATACAATCCTTCTTTCTTAAACGCCGCCAAACCGGCGATTTCTCTTCGCAAACGCCAGCAGCGCTTCATCATAAGCATGACGGTCAAAATCCGGCCAGAGCGTATCGGTCTGATAAAACTCCGCATACGCGAGCTGATAGAGCAGGAAGTTGCTCAGCCGCATCTCCCCGCTCGTGCGAATCAGCAAATCGACGTCCGGCAGACCGGCGGTATACAATTCGCCCTCAAACGCCGCCCTGTCGATTTCCTCCGGCTTCATGGCGCCCGCCGCCACACGCTCAGCCAATTTCTGCGCGGCGCGGACGATTTCCTGCTGACCGCCGTAATTCAGCGCGATATTGAGCTGCAAGCCGGTGTTTTCGTGCGTGCGGCGAATGGCGGCGTGCAGCGCATCCTTCTGCTTTTCCAGTCCCCTCGGCATGCCGTCGATGTCGCCCAATATGCGGATGCGCACGTTCTTCTCGTTCAGCTCGTCGATTTCGCTGGTGAAATATTGCAGCAAGAGCCGCATCAGCGCGCCGACTTCCTCCGTCGAGCGCTTCCAGTTCTCGGCTGAAAACGCATAGACCGTCAGCGCCTCCACGCCCAGCTCATCGGAGTATTTGATGATTTCGCGCAGCGCCTCCACGCCCGCCTTGTGGCCGAACGTGCGCGGCATGCCGCGCTTCTGCGCCCAGCGCCCGTTGCCATCCATAATGATCGCCACGTGGCGCGGCAAAAATTCCTTTTCAAGCGCCTTCGCCGTCGTCACCGGCGCTTTTCCTTCATTTTGGCCAAGAGCTGCCATCCTTATCCTCCCGCGGCCATCCAAGCGCCGCCTGCCATCGCTCCGTTTTTCTCGATATCTAAAAGGCGGGCATCGCAGAGCGCCGCTCCGACGAAACCCGCCGTGTCTGTCTGTTTACGGTTGCGGATCGGAAATCGGGTCAAAAAATCTCGCGGCAACGAGCTGTTTTCCGTCGTCCGATGCGAAAACGACGCGTAATGTTCCGCCGTCCTTCTTTTCGCGGCGCGGCGCGTCGGTCACGCGAACCTGCGGAGAAATGCCCGCCTCGCCCAGAATCGCCTCAGCCTGCTTCAAAGGAAACCCGAGCAGCAGCGTTCTCATTTGACCTCCATGATCTCCTTTTCCTTCTCCGCGTCGATCTTGTCAATGTCCTTGATCGCCGCATCGGTCAGCTTCTGGATATCCTCCTCGGCCTTCTTCTGGTCATCCTCGGTGATTTCATTGTTCTTCTTGAGCTTCTTCACCTGATCGACCGCGTCGCGGCGGATCGAGCGGATGGCCACCTTGCTCTCCTCGGCGGTCTTGCGCACGAGCTTGGTCAGCTCCTTGCGGCGCTCCTCGGTCAGCTCCGGCAGCATCAGGCGGATCACCTTGCCGTCGTTGGACGGGGTCAGCCCCAAATCGCTGGCCTGAATCGCGCGGGAGATATCCTTCACCATCTTCGCGTCCCACGGGTTGATCTGGAGGATGCGCGGTTCCGGCGCGGAGATGTTCGCCACGTTCTTGAGCGGGGTCGGCGTGCCGTAGTAATCCACCGTGATGCGGTCAAGAAGCTGCGGGTTCGCGCGGCCCGCGCGAATCGCCATCAGGTCGGAACGGAGCACGTCCTTGGTCTTTTCCATCTTGGTTTTCGCGTTGTTTTGGATTTCGGTAATCGTCATGGGAGATACCTCCTCGAATTTCTTTTTCTATATTTTAACCCACAACCCATGTCTTTGGCAAGCCCTTTTGTGTAATCCATTCAAAACTGACGCAAAGAGGCTGTCAAGCTCAGTCCAGATCGTTCAAGAATCAAAAACGAAACATTTCAGAATATGGGGCTTTGCCCCATCCCCCACCAAAGGGCTTTCCGTTTTCGATTTTTTGTTTCTGCCACTGGCAGCAACAACCGAAAACCTCTTTAGGAACCTTCGGGCGAAAATGCTTAGTTTTTCTTGAAATATCGGTTTTATTAGCTTGACAGCCTCTTTATTCACTTTGTCGTCGCTTTAGGGATGCACGACCGTGCCCATCATGTCGCCTTCGATGACGCGCAGAATGTTCTGCGGATCGTCCAAACCGAACACACGGATGCACGGCACCTTGTTCTCGCGGCAGATCGTGATCGCGGAAGCATCCATCACCTTGAGGTCACGCTCCTGCACCTCCTGATAGGTGATGTCGCGCAGCAGCTTCGCCTCCGGGTTCACGCGCGGGTCGCTGTCGTATACGCCGTCCACGTTCTTGGCCAGCAGAATCGCGTCCGCGCCGATTTCAACCGCGCGCAGCGCCGCCGCCGTATCGGTGGAGAAGAACGGGTTGCCCGTACCGCAAGCGAAAATCACCACGCGCCCCTTTTCCAGATGGCGCACAGCGCGGCGGTAGGTGTACGGCTCGCAGAAGCGCGTCATCTCCACCGCGCTCATCACGCGGCTCGCAATGCCCTGACGTTCCACGGCGTCCTGCATCGCGATGGAGTTGATCGCCGTGCCGAGCATGCCCATGTGATCCGCATTGACGGCGGTCATCTTCGCCGCCGGACCCTGACGGCCGCGCCAGATGTTGCCCGCGCCGATCACGATGGCGATTTCCGCGCCCGTTTCGTGAAGCTGGCGGATCACGTCGGCCACACGGTCGATCTGCTCAAAATCAAACAGGCGGCCGTGGTCGCCCAGCGCTTCGCCGCTGAGCTTGATGAGAACGCGCTTATACTTTGCCATGGTATTTCTCCTCTCCGTATCTTCAAAAAAAGGGGCGATGCTTGCGCATGCCCCTGTGTGGGAAGAAATTACTTCTTCATCTTGGCCTGCTCAGCCGCGATGTCCGCCGCGAGGTTGTCCTGACGCTTCTCAAGACCCTCGCCGCGCTCAAAGCGCACGAAGCGAACAACGTCGGCCTTGCCGCCGAGCATCTTGGTCACATTGATGTCGGGATCCTTGACGAACGGCTGTTCGAGGAGGCAGACTTCCTTGTAGTACTTCTCGATGCGGCCCTCGACCATACGCTCGACGATCTTCGCCGGCTTGCCCTCGTTGAGCGCCTGCTGGGTCAGCACCTCGCGCTCCTTCTCGAGGTTATCGGTCGGCACCTCGTCGCGGCGCACATACTGCGGGTTCGCGGCGGCGATGTGCATGACGAGGTCGTGGCTCAGCGCCTTCACTTCGTCGTTGACCTCCGGGCAGGACAGCTCGACCATAACGCCGATGCGGCCGCCCATGTGGTTGTAGGTATCCACCATGCCGTGCTCAGCCACGAAGCGGGCAAAGCGGCGCACGGAGATCTTCTCGCCGATGGAGGCGGTCGCCTCGCCGATCAGATCGTTGACGGTCTTGCTCGCGTCCGTGTAGAACGGCTGAGCGAGCATCTCCTCAACGCTGGCCGGAGCGGCAGCGGCGATGTGCTTGGCGAAATCGCGGCACAGATCCTTGAAGCGATCGGTGTTGGCGACGAAGTCGGTCTCGCAGTTGACCTCGACGATCACGCCCACGCCGTTCTCGTCCACATAAGTATCCACCATGCCCTCGGCGGCGATACGGCCGGCCTTCTTGGCGGCGGCGGCGAGACCCTTCTCGCGCAGGAAGTCGATGGCCTTGTCCATGTCGCCGTCGCACTCGACGAGCGCCTTCTTGCAGTCCATCATACCGGCGCCGGTGCGCTCGCGCAGTTCCTTAACCAGGGCAGCAGTAATATTAGCCATAATATCTTCCTCCAGCTTCGGTCGATTACTTCGCTTCGGCGGCCGGCTCAGCCTGCTCGCCCTGCTTGCCTTCCAGCACGGCGTCCGCCATCTTGCCCGCGATGAGCTTCACCGCGCGGATCGCGTCGTCGTTGCCCGGGATGACATAATCAATCTCGTCCGGATCGCAGTTGGTATCGACGATGGCGACGACCGGAATGCCCAGCGCGCGCGCCTCGGACACGGCGATGTGCTCCTTGCGCGGATCGACCACGAACAGGCAGCCCGGCAGGTTCTTCATCTCGCGGATGCCGCCCAGGTTCTCCAGGAGCTTCTCGCGCTCGGCCATCAGCTTGATGACTTCCTTCTTCGGCAGCACTTCGAACTCGCCGCGCTCTTCCATCGCGTCGATGGCGTTCAGGCGCGCGATACGGGTCTTGATGGTGCGGAAGTTGGTCATCATGCCGCCCAGCCAGCGGTTATTGACATAATACATGTTGCAGCGCTTGGCCTCGGTCTCGATGGACTCCTGCGCCTGCTTCTTGGTGCCGACGAACAGCACGCTCTTGCCTTCCATCGCGATGGAGCGAACGAAAGCATAAGCCTCGTCGATCTTGCGGACGGTCTTCTGCAGATCAATGATGTAGATGCCGTTGCGCTCGGTGAAGATGTACGGCGCCATTTTGGGGTTCCAGCGGCGGGTCTGATGGCCGAAGTGAACGCCGGCCTCCAGAAGCTGCTTCATAGAGATAACTGCCATGTGTGTTTTCCTCCTTTTATTAAACCCTCCCTGCGCCCTCTCGCTTGTGCAGACCGCGTTTTCGCGGCAGGGCGCACAAAAACAGGCGCAGGTGCGTTTTCCGGACAATTATACCATGTCTTTTCCCGCGAATCAAGTCTTTTTTTCGAAAAAGCGACGCAAAGCCGAAGCCCTGCGCCGCAATTCACGCTTTTCCGCCACGCCTAAGCATTTTCGCCGCCGCGTCGCAATCCACAAGCCCCTTTGCGTATCGATTGACCGCAAAAACCAGCGCCGCCTCGATGAGCAGCGTGATCGCGAACTCCGCCGGGATGCACCGCCCATGCAGCGCCGCCGCGGTCGCGGCCTTCGCGATTTCCAGAATTCCGAAATTCAGGTGCGTCGCGAACACCACGGTCGAGTTTCTGCCCCAGAAGCGGAGGAAACGGTTTTCGGCGAAAGCCAGCTCGCAGAGCTTCATCAGCGCGTATGACCCGGCGGCGGCGTTGGCGTAATACAGCGCGGGGTTGCCGATGAGGGAATAATGCAGATCCACCGCGTTAAACCGGAACAGCGCCAGATTCAGCGCGAACGCGGCGGCCATCAGCCCATACTGCGCCGCCCGCGAGAGCCGAACGCGCGCCCGGACGCGGCCATAGCCGTAGCCCATGCCGATCAGGATGCAGCCGACCAGCGCGCGGCTGACGACGTTGGCCAGACTAAGGATCTGCGCCAGCCCTTCCCGCTGCACCGCGCCCAGCCCCAGGTAACTGAACCCCGCCGTTCCGACCGCCATGCACAGGAACGCGGCGATTCTCAGCCCCCGGCGCTTGCAGCTCATCACGATTTTGAATGCGATTTCCGCCAGAAACAGCGCCGATAAAAACCAGAGCGCGTCAATCCCCTCGCCAAGGAGCGTCGCAGTGAGCTGGCGCAGCATCGCCTTCTGCCCCTTGCGCGCGAAAATCAGCGCCAGATTCAGCGCGCTGATCGTCGCATACGGGTACAGCAGCCGCTTGGCCTTCTTGGCGGCGAATTCCGTCAGGCGCCGGGTTTTCCATCCGTCGCGCGCGGCCATCAGCAGGCCGGAGAGGATGAAGAAGACCGGCACGTGAAACGATGAGATGTATTGCACGATGCCGTCCCCCGGATACAGGTGCCCCAGCACCACACAGAGGATCGCCAGCCCCCGCGCCGCGTCCACATACGCGATTCTCTCCCCGCCGCCCCCGGCGGCCTTTCCTCCGGCTCTGTCCATCCGACCCCGCCCCTTTCCATGTTTGGCTTCTACTTATGATTCGGCCGTTTATACTAATTCGCAGTTAAAATGCTTAACAGAGCGCATCAGATTTTTTGTTCTGACGAAGCCAAGTGAAGTGAGGCGTACTGGAGGTACGTTGAACGGAACGAGGCAAAGTCAGAGCGAAAAAGATGGTGCGCGGATTAAGCCATTTTAACAAGAATTAGTATTAGCAAAAAGGCGCAAGGTGAAAAGCCTTGCGCCGCCATATCAAAATGTTGTGAGCGTTGCCTATAAGCCGAGTTCTGTAATCGGCGGTCATCTATCTAGACCCATCGTTACCGATGGGTTCAAGCGAAATCCTGAGAGCATCGACGGGCCGTCTCAATCGCTCTTTCGTTTCTTGCTCCGAGCGGGGTTTACATCGCGGACGAGTCGCCAAGCCGCGGGTGAGCTCTTACCTCACCTTTCCACCCTTACACGTCAAGCGTGCGGTATCTCTCTGTTGCACTTTCCCTGGGGTCGCCCCCGCCGGGCGTTACCCGGCGCTCTGCCCTGCGGAGCTCGGACTTTCCTCACACCTTTCGGCGCGCGGCCGCCCGGCAGCCTCACAAACGGACGATATTATACCATAAATGCCGTTCCCTGTCAATTCTTTTGCTAACGTAGCATCAGAAGCTCCACCATACCTCCCTCTTCGAGGGAGGTGTCACAACGAAGTTGTGACGGAAGGAGTTCGTTAAGTCCCTGCCTCTCTCTTCGAGGGAGGTGTCATAACGAAGTTGTGACGAAGGAGTTCGTTAAGCCCTGCCTCCCTCCCCGAGGGAGGTGTCACAACGAAGTTGTGACGGAAGGAGTAATTTACTTAACAAGGATAATCCGGCCGCAGTTTTCACATTCCACATACGCCGCGCCGGTGCGGATTTTGTTCATGTCCGCCGCCGGGAGCTGCATGTTGCAGCCGCCGCAGCGGTCGTCGTGAATCCGCGTGATCGGCGGCGTGGAATGCCGCTTGATGGCCTTGTATTTATCCAGCAGCTCCGGCTCAATGCCCTTCGCCTCGTCGGCGACCTTCTTTTTGAGCGCTTCGAGCTTCACGCTCGCCTGCTTGTATTCCTCGTCGTAGATCACCTTGATGCGGTCGAACTCCGCGCGGGCCTTGGCGGCGCGCACGCGAACCTCGCGCTGCTGGCGGTCGCGGGCCTCGGAATCCTTGCGCATCTTGGCAAGCTCGCTCTCATATCGGGAAATGGTCGTAATCAGCTTCTGGAGCGCGGCGATCTGCTTCTTCGCCTCCTCCAGATCCTCGGGGCGGTGCGCCTCAAAGTTGGCGCTCGCCTCGGCGACGGAGCCGTTCAGGCGCTCGATCTCATCGGCCAGCGCTTCCATGCGGTCGCCCATGATCTCCACATCGGCCTCGATCTTCTTGAGCACGTTCTGCTGTTCCAGCAGGAAATCGCGGTGCTTGAGCAGCTCCTTGCGGTTGCTGTTGCCGCGCATCTCCTTTTCATACTGATCCAGCTCCATGTCCACCTGCTGATATTGCCACAAACGTTCGTACTGTTCCAAAATATGGCCCTCCTCAATCTGTCAGCGCCCGAAGGGATCGTCCTTCAGGCAGAAAACCGTCACGTTATATTGTACCGCATCCGCCGCCTTTTGTAAAGCGTCGGCGAGCACTTCGCAGACCGGGTTTTCCGTTTCAAAATGCCCCGCCTCGATGATGCAGCATCCCCTGTCCAGCGCGTCCAGCGCCTCGTGGTGGCGCACCTCGCCGGTGATGAAGCAATCCGCGCCCAGCGCCAGCGCCTCGCCGATTTCGCTTCCGCCCGCGCCGGAGCAGCAGCCCAGCGCATGCACCGGCATTTCCGCGTTGCCGAACACGCGGACGGCGGCATGCAGCTTCTTCTGCGCCCGCGCGCAGAGCTGGCCGAAGGTCGTCCCCTCGGGCACGTCGCCCACGCGCACAAAGCCCTCGCCGCGCACGTTTTCCGCGCCCATCACACGCATCAGTGTGTCGTTCACGCCGCCCTGCGCCGCGTCGAGGTTGGTGTGCGCCGCCGCGTGGCTGATGCCGGCCTGCCCCATGTCGAGCATCAGCCGCCCTTCGCGCGTCTCGTCCGTCACGCGCTTGACAGCGCCGAACATGATCGGGTGATGCGTCACAATCATCTGCGCGCCCAGCGCCTTCGCCTTGTCCACCGCCGCCTGCGTCAAATCGAGCGCAACGACGACGCGCGTCACCTCGGCGTTTCTGCGCCCGAAGAGCAGCCCCACGTTGTCCCATTCCTCGGCCAGCTCAAACGGCGCAATCTCCCCGATCAGCCTTTCGATATCCGAAACCGTGCATGTGTTCATGCCGATCGCCTCCGCAATTCTGTTCAGCTCATGGCCGCCCGCAAGCAGCCGTTCCTTCGCGCGCGGCGTGTCCGTGCCCGCCTGCAAGAGCATCTCCCGGACGCGGACGCCGCGCTGCCACGCCAGATAATCGTATTGCGCCGCCGTCTGCACGCCGTCCGCGCATGCGCCCAGCATCAGCCGCCGCTCGTCCGGCATTTCGGCCTCGCCCGCCCTCGCCAGCATCGTGACGTAGTGCCGCCCCGCCGCGCGGCAGTAGACCTCTTTTTGAATCGCAAAGCCCAGATCGGCCAGCCCGCCGCGCAGCAGCGGCAGATCGACGTTCGCCTGCACGATCAGCGCCGCGCCGCCGATTTTTTCCCTGCCCTCGGCTACGATTTTGAGGATCGTCCCCGCGCCCATGCCGAGGATCATCACCGCGTCCACGGGTCTGTCAACGGCGCTCAGGCCGTCCGCGACCGTGATGTTCGCGCGTTCGCTCAGCCCGCGCGCGCCGAGCAGCCGCCGCGCCTTTTCCAGCGACGGCGCGCTCACGTCGCTGGCGAGCATCGTCAACCCCGGCACGGTTTCCAGCAGCTTGGCCGTCAAAAAGCCGTGGTCACAGCCGACGTCCGCCGCAACGGGGGCTTCTCTGCCCGCCAGCGCCTCCCGCGCCAGCTCTGCCGCGGCGCTCAGGCGTTCATCCAATATGATCGGGTTCATGCGCTTTCCCCATGTCCGTGTATGTCGCTGTAATGGAAGAGCAGCAGGTCGCCTTCGCGAACGGTAATCACCGCTTCATCCGCCGTGACGACGTTGCTCATTCCGCGCGACGAGTCGCTTTCCAGTGTGTAATCGTCAATCAGATAATAGCATCCCCTGATGCTCACGCCCCGCGCCGTGCCCAGCGGCAGCAGCGAAATCGTGCTGCCCCGCGCGCCCGCCAGCGTGCAGCTTCCGCTTACGCGGACGATGCGCACGCCCTCCGCGCGAATCTCCGCCCAAGCGCCGTGCCGCGCCGCGCGCACGACCATCATCAGGTTTGCCAGCGCGTGGTCAAGCCGCCCGCCCAGCGCGCCGAGCAGCGTGATTTCTGTCGCGCCCTTCTCCAGCGCAAGGTTCAGCGCGTATTCGCCGTCCGTGTCGTCCTTGATGCAGTTCAGCCTGTCCGCCGACAGCCGGCTTTCGTATCGCGCCAGCACCTGCGGCGAGACGGAATCCATGTCGCCGATGAGCATATCCGGCTCCATCCCCGCCGCGTCAAAGGCCTCCAGCCCCCGATCCGCCGCGATGGAAAAATCCGCCTCCGCCGCGCAGGCCTTCAGCAGCCCGACGCCCGGCGCGTCCCCGCCGAGCACGATCAGCGCCTTCATGTCACGCCCCCATGACGCTCTGAACGACGGCCTTCGGGTCTTCCGCGCGGAAGAGCCCCGTGCCCATGACCAGCACATCCGCGCCCGCGTCGATGACCCGCGCCGCGTTGCTCTGCTTCACGCCGCCGTCCACCTCGATGAGGATATCGCGCCCCGTCCGCTCGATCATCTTCCGAATTTCCGGAATCTTCGCCACGCAGTCCTCGCGCAGCGTCTGCCCGCCGAACCCCGGCTTCACCGTCATCACCAGCACGAGGTCGCACAGCGGCAGCAGCGGCTCAAGCGCGCTGACCGGCGTTTCCGGGTTGATGCTCACGCCCGCGCGAACGCCCAGCGCGTGGATGGCCTCCAGCGTTTCGGCGCAGTTGTCCTCCGCCTCGACATGCACGGTAATCAGATCCGCGCCCGCCTTGGCATATGCCTCGATGTATTGCATCGGCCGGGACAGCATCAGGTGCGTATCCAGAAACAGATTCGTCTGCCTGCGAATCGCGCGCACAAAGTCCGGCCCGAAGCTGATGTTCGGCGCAAAGTGCCCGTCCATGTTGTCCAGATGCAGCCAGTGAATCCCCAGCGATTCCGCCATTTTGATTTCTTCGCCCAAACGCATCAGATCCGCGCCCAGCACGGACGGCGAAATTTCAACGATTCTTTTGCTCATTCGTAACGCCCCTTCCAATTTTCACGAACCTGCGCAAGCAGTTCCCTGTATCGCAGCCACCTTGCCGCGCCCAGCCTTCCCGCGTCCACGGCGGCGTGCACGGCGCACCCCGGCTCCCGGTCGTGCAGGCACGGCTGAAAGCGGCATTCTCCCGCCAGCGCGTTGTATTCCGGGTAGAGCTGGGCAAAATCCTGCGGATCAATGCCGTTTTCCAGCTCCAGCAGGCTGAACCCCGGCGTATCGAGCACGAACATGCCGTCCACGACCATCATCTCCGCGCGTCGCGTCGTATGCCGCCCGCGTTCGGTCTTGCGGCTCAGCCCGCCGGTTTCCAGCCCCAGCCCGAACAGCGCGTTGAGCAGCGAGCTTTTGCCCACGGCGGATTGCCCCGCCAGACAGGTGACCTTGCCGCGCATGGCGTCCCGAAGCTGCGAAACGCCCGTTCCCTCGCGCGCGCTGACGCTGAACACGCGGAGCTGCGTGCCGACGTATTCGCGCCGAATCTGCTCGGCCAGCTCGTCGCCAAGGTCAATTTTGTTGACGCAGATCGCCGGAATCATGCCGCCCTTTTCCGCGCGCAGAATCAGCTTGTCGCACAGCAGCATGTCCGGCTGCGGCACGCTGGCGACCACCAGCATCAGCATATCGACGTTGGCGACGCTCGGCCGCTCCATCATGCTTTTGCGCGGCAGAATCTCCTCCAGCCAGCCGTCCTCCCCGCCCTGCCCCGGCGTAAAGCGGACGCGGTCGCCGACCATCGGCGTCATTTTCTGATGACGCAGCTTTTTCTGTGCGCGCAGGGTGTATTCCTGTCCGTCCTCGTCGCAGAGCACGGTGTAAAAACTGCCGATTCCCCGCAGGATGCTTCCCGTCATAGTTCTCCTTTACTGCAAAACCGCCGTCGCTTCGCTCTTGAAGTTTCCATCCAGATAGAGCCGCCATGTGCGAACGCCGCTCGTCTCGCTCCTGAGCGTTACGTGCAGCTCAAGCCGCCCTTCTTCGTTGTAGGTCGCGGCATACATATCACTTTCCTGTCCGTTTTCATCCACCAGCGTCACGCGGACGGTCACGCCGCTCTGCGGCACATCCACCGTCACGGTAACGCCCGCCGTGTAGCGCCGCCTGTCGTATCGTCCGACGGTCATATTCACCACGCTGCCGGGCAGAACCTCGGTGAATTTGTCGATGGATTGTGCGAGCACCACGCCGTCCTGCCGCGCCGTCTCCACGTTTTGATAGCCGATATCGCCGCAGGTCAGGCCGATGGCGTTCATCCGCTCGACGGCCTCTTCTTCGCGCTGGCCGACCAACTCCGGCACGACGACGCGCCCGCCGGAAACCGTCAGCGCGACGACCGCGCCCGGTTCGGCATTCGTCCCCGCCTCCGGGCTCTGCTCAAGCACCACGCCGCGCAGCTTTTCGCTCGGCACGGTTTCCACATAGCCCAGCGAAAGCCCCTGCGCAAGCAGAACATTTTCCGCGTCCTCCACCGCCATGCCCGTGAGCCTCGGCACGAGCAGAAGCCCCGTTCCCTCGGAGATCATGGCCGTAACCGTTCCGCCCCGTCTCACCTCGGCGTTGGCCTCGGGGGTTTGGTCAAAGACGTATCCCTCCGCCTGATCGCTGTATGCGTATTCCGTCTTCAGGGTCAGACCCGCGTTGCTGACCATGCGCTGCGCCGTCGCCTCGTCCAGCCCGAAGAGATCGGGCATGCGCGCCGTCACGAACATCGTGCGGTACAGCCTGAGCCCCGCCACGCCGATGAGCGCGACCAGCACCAGCAGCACGAACAGCGTCAAAAACCGCGCGGGCAGGCCGCCGGTCTTTTTCTTTCTGCGGATTTTTTCAGCCACCTCGCGCGATTCTTCGAGAATCGCCGGCCGCCGCTGCTCCATAAATTCGCCGTCCGGATGGCGAAGCGCCCGCCGCAAATCGCGCGCCATCGCCTCCGCGTTCTGATAGCGCTCCTGCGGCAGCTTTTTGAGCGCCTTATCCACGATCATCGCCACGGCCGGGCTGACCTTGGCCTGCTCCTCGATGGGCTTGGGCGGCTCCATCAGGTGCATCATCGCAACGGAAACCGCCGTCTCCCCCTCAAACGGCACATGACCGCAGAGCATTTCGTAGAGAATCACGCCGACGGAGTATAAATCGCTCGCCGCCGTCGCCTTCATGCCCTTGGCCTGCTCCGGGGAAAAATAGTGCACCGAGCCCATCACATTGCCGTCCGTGGTCAGGGTCTTGGTGTCCGCCATGCCCGCGATGCCGAAATCGCCGACCTTGACCTGCCCCGCGCGGGAGACCATCACGTTCTGCGGCTTCACATCCCGGTGGATGATGCCGCGCTGATGCGCGTGCCCCAGCGCCGCGAGAATTTGCAGCGTGAAGCGAATCGCGTCCTCCTGCGCGATGCCGCCGGTCTGGTTAATCAGCTCCTTGAGCGTCTGCCCGTCCACGTATTCCATCGCCAGATAGGATACGTCGCCGACCTCGCCCGCGTCGATCAGATTGACGACGTTCGGGTGGCTGAGCTTTCGGCAGACCTCGCCCTCGCGCCTGAAGCGCTCCCTGTATTCCGGGTCCTCCGCGTATTCCTCGCGCAGCACCTTGACGGCGACCGTCTGGTGCGTCTTGAGGTCGAACGCGCGATACACAATCGCCATGCCGCCCCGGCCGATGATATCCTCCACGCGGAAACGGCGGCTGATGATTTTGCCGATCAGTCTTGTTTCCACGGTTTGCCCTCCTCGCCGGTACAGAGAATCAGCGTCACGTTGTCGCTGCCGCCCGCGTCCAGCGCCATTTGAATCAGGCGGTCGGCCGCTTCGTCGGCGGTTTGGCTGTCAAGGAGCGTTTTTTCGATCTCGTCGTCGCGCGTCATGCCCGTCAGGCCGTCGGTGCAGAGCAGAAAGCGGTCGCCGGGCTGCAAATCCGCCGCCAGCAGATCGGGGGTGTTGTCCCCCTCCGTGCCGAGCGCGCGCGTGATGATGTTGCGCCGGGGGTGCGTTCTGGCTTCCTCCGCGGTCAAAATGCCCGCTCGAACCAGCTCGCCGACGAGGGAATGATCCTGCGTGAGCTGCTCCATGCGCCCGCCTCGCAGGCGATAGATGCGGCTGTCGCCGACATGCGCGATATAGATGTAGCCCGCGCCGCGGCACAGCATCGAGAGCGTCGTGCCCATGCCCGCGCATTCGGCGTTCCCCTGCGCGCGCTGGTAAATCCTCTCGTGCGCGCCGAGCACCGTCTTTTTGATCTGGTCGATGGAAGGCTTCTTGTGCCGCGCGGCCATTTTGCGCACCGCGTCAATCGCCATCCCGCTGGCCACTTCGCCCGCCAGATGGCCGCCCATGCCGTCCGCGACGACAAAAACGCCGCGTTTTTCGTCAAACCAGGCCGCATCCTCATTCTGTTTGCGTTTCTTGCCGATATCGGTGCGCATCGTCGCCGCCACGCCGTTCACTCCCGTCGTTTTCAGGTTTCGCTGTTCAGGTTGTTGTCCTTGATATAGCGCCTGCGGAGCTGGCCGCAAGCGCCCTCGATGTCGTCGCCCATCTCGCGGCGGCGGGTTACGGAAATCCCCTTCTGTTCGAGCGCATGCCTGAACGCATCCACCTCGCGCTCGGTCACGCCCGTCAGGCCGCGCTCCGGCACGCTGTTGAGCGGAATCAGGTTGACGTGGCACTGCATGCCGCGCAGTCTGCCCGCCAGCTCGACCGCCTGCGCCGGGTCGGCGTTGACGCCATGCACCAGCGCGTATTCAAAAATCACGCGCCGCCCCGTCTTTTCGATGTAATAGCGGCAGGCGTCCAGCACGTCGTCCATGCCGTATTTGCGGGCGACGGGCATCAGCTTTTTGCGCACCTCGTCGTTGGGCGCGTGCAGCGACAGCGACAGCGTGACCGGCAGATCCTCCTGCGCAAACCGTCGCATGTTTTCAACCAAGCCGCAGGTCGAGAGCGACACGCTGCGCATGCCGATGCACAGCCCGCCCTCCATCCGCAGAATCCGCAGGAATTTCACCACGTTATCGTAATTGTCCAGCGGTTCGCCGCTGCCCATCAGCACGATGTTGCCGACCTTCTGCCCCTGCGGCGCGAGCACGCCGTTGGCGCAGACGATCTGCCCCAGCATCTCCGCCGGGGTCAGGCTGCGCGCGCATCCGTCCAGCGTGGAGGCGCAGAACGCGCACCCCATCCGGCAGCCCACCTGCGTGGACAGGCAGAGCGTGTTGCCGTATTTGTAGCGCATCAGTACGCCCTCGATGACGTGGCCGTCCGGCAGGCGGTAGAGCAGCTTGATCGTGCCGTCGAGCTTGGATTCAATCGTCTCCAGCACCGCGACCGGGTTGGCTGTGCAGGTTTCCGCGAGCGTTTCCCGCAGCGCCTTGGGCAGGTTGCTCATCTGCTCGAACGCCGCGCCCTGATGCAGCCACGAAAACACCTGCTTCGCGCGGAACGCGGGCTGACCCAGCGCCTTCAAGTACGCCGCCAGCTCGTCCGGGGTCATGCCCAGGAGCTGCGTCTTTTCCGTTTCGTTCATTATGCCTTCACCCTGCGCATGCGGCAGACGTAGAAGCCGTCCGTGCCGTCCCTGTGTGCGAACATCTGCAAACCGAGGGCGTTTTCATGCGCCGCCAGCTTTTCCGGCAGCTCCGCGCCCATCGGCTGAATCTCGTATTCCGGATGGCGTTCGAGGAACGCCCGAATCTGCTCCTCGTTTTCCTGCGGCAGAATCGAGCAGGTGGAATACACCAGCGTGCCGCCCACCTTCACCATCGGGGCAACCGCGTCGAGGATATCCTTCTGGGTGCGGCAAAGCGCCTGCACGCCCTCCTCCGTCACGCGGTATTTCACGTCCGGCTTTTCGTTCATCACGCCCGTGCCGGAGCAGGGCGCGTCCACCAGCGCCGCATCCAGCGTCATGGCCATATCCTCGCGCGGAACAGACGCATCCTTGACCGCCGGGCGCACGTTTTCCAGCTTGAGGCGGTTCATCGTGCCGCGAATCAGCTCCACGCGGTGCGCGTGCGTATCCCATGCGTATACGCGCCCCGTATCGTCCATCATCTCGCTGAGCACGGCGGTTTTGCCGCCCGGCGCGGCGCAGGCGTCCAGCACGGTCTGCCCCGGCTTGGCGCCGACCATGCGCGCGGCCAGCACGGAGCTTTCGCCCTGAATCGTGAACAGGCCGTTCTGGAAGGCGCGCATGCGGGTCATGTCGCCCGCGCTGTGCACCTTGTACACGCCCGGCAGAATCCCCGGATCAAATTCCAGCTCGTCGTCGGCAAAGAGACTGCGCAGGCGCGCGTCGTCGCAGCGCAGATAGTTCACGCGAACCGTCACGCTGCGATCCTTCGGGCGGTAGCGCAGAATCTCCATCGCGTCGTGCTCGCCGTAAGCGCTGACCAGCATCTGGCAAAGCGCCGCCGGCGCGCTGAACATGACGGAGAGATACTTCACCGCGTCGTCCTGCGGCTTCGGCCAGACCACGTCGTTCTTGCCGCGGATCATGTTGCGCAGCACGCCGTTGACCAGCCCGGTCAGCGCCTCCATCCCCATCGCGCGGGTCAGGCTCACGGATTCGTCCACCGCCGCCATATCCGGCACGCGGTCGAGGTAGAAGAGCTGATACGCGCCCATGCGCAGGATCTCGCGCACGGTCTGGTCGATTTCCTTGTTCCCCTCGAGGAACTGGTCGATGCGCCAGTCGAGCGTCATCCGGTTTTCCAGCGTGCCGTAAACCAGCTGGGTGACGAACGCGCGGTCGCGGCGGGGCAGGTTGGCCTGCGCCAGCCGCTTGTCAAGCGCCAGCGACGCATACGCATCCGAACGGCTGACGTCCAGCAGCGTTTCCAGCGCCACGCGGCGCGGCGCGAGGTTCACCGGGCGCGGCTTGCGCTCTGCGCGCGGCGCGCCGAAAGCGGGCTTGCGGTCGCCAAACCTGCGCTCGCCGAAAGACGGCTTCTCGCCGAACTTCTTCTCGCCAAAGCCGGGCTTATCGCCGAACTTGCGCTCGCCGTAGGGCTTTTTGTCGCCGAACTTCTTCTCGCCGAACTTCTTGTCGCCAAAGCCGGGCTTATCGCCGCGCGGCTTTCTGTCGGTATTTCGATTTGCGCCGCGGAAACCGCCGTCGCGCCCCTTGTTGTCTGCCATTGATTACGCCTTTCCCAGACAAATCGCTGTCTGCATGTCGTGCCCGCGCAGATAATCCTTCGCGTTCATGCGCTTCGCGCCGGGCATTTGTATGGTTTCAAGCTCCACGTCGTCATCCCCACAGGCGACGACCATCCCCGTCTTTGCGTCCGCGGCGACGATTTCGCCGGGCGCACCGCTCGGGCCTCTGTGAAGCGGTTTCACGCTGAAAATCTTGATCGCGCCCTCCGCCGTCGCGGTAAACGCGCCCGGCCACGGCGTCGCGCCGCGCACCAGACAGTCGATCTCGCGCGCGGTCTTCGACCAGTCGATCCGGCCGGTCTCCTTGTCGAGCTTCGGCTCATAGGTGGCTTCGGCCGGGTTCTGCGGAATGCGCTTGAGCGTCCCGGCCTCCAATTCGCGCAGCGTCCGAATCAGCAACTCCGCCCCCAATTCGGAAAGCCTGTCGCTCAGTTCGCCCGCCGTCTCGGTTTCCCCGATGGGCGTTTCCGCCTTGAGGAGCATATCGCCGGTGTCCATGCCGATATCAGTGTACATCGTCGTGATCCCCGTGACGGCCTCGCCCATCATCACGCACCAGTTGATCGGCGCGCTGCCCCGATGGCGCGGCAGCAGCGACGCATGGACGTTGATCGTCCCCAGCTTGGGGACGTCCAAAATCTCCTGAGAGAGAAGCTGACCGAACGCCGCCGTCACGCACAAATCGGGCGCGAGGCTTTTGAGCGCCTCCACCCCTTCCGCGCGCTTGATACGCTCCGGCTGAAAGACGGGAATCCCCGCCGCGATGGCCGTTTCCTTTACCGGGCAGGCGGCGAGCTTGTGCCCGCGCCCCTTCGGCCGATCCGGCTGGCAAAACACGCCGACAACCTGATAGCCGTTGTCCAGCAGCGCGCGCAGCGACGGCACGGCGAAATCCGGCGTACCCATGAACACGATTCTCAAGCGTTATTCCTCCGTCTCTTCCCCGTCGTCGTCAAACAGCTCGCGGGACATGATATCCACGTACAGCTGGCCGTTGAGGTGATCCGTCTCGTGCATGATGCAGCGCGCCAGCAGCTCCTCGGCCTCGATTTCGTACCATTCGCCGTTGCGATCCTGAAATTTGGCGCGCACCTTCATCGGGCGCTTGACCATGCCGCGGCGACCCGGAACGGAGAGACAGCCCTCCGGCCCGTCCTGCTCGCCCTCGGTTTCAAGGATTTCGGGGTTAATCATCTCGATCAGCCCGTCGCCGCAATCCATCACGACCACGCGGCGCAGCACCGCCACCTGCGGCGCGGCCAGACCCACGCCGTTGGCGTTGTACATGGTTTCGGCCATATCATCAAGCAGCTTGTGCAGCTTCTCGTCAAACTTTTCAACCGGGCGGCTCTTTTTGCGAAGCAGCTCGTCCTCGATGCAGATAATCTTGCGAAGCGCCATGAAAAATCGTCTCTCCTTTTAACTACAACTGACTTGTTTCCGACTTGTCTTCGTCCTCGCCGTTTCATCGAACGGAAATGGACACATTAACCCATCATCCTTTTTATTATAAAGCAAATCCGCGCAAAATGGAAGAGCCGACGACGCAAAAAACGCCCTCGGCGCGCGCCGGGGCGAAAATCTTTTGCTTCTGTGATTGTTATATTACCACAAAACGGGTCAAAAGTCAAGTCTGGTTCTTTTTTCCGCGCGGGTGTAAGAAAAATACGAGGTGATTTTCATGCTGGATTTAACGCCCGTTTTCCGCCCCGCCGCGCCGCAGACGCTCTGCGCGCTTTCCGCCCGCGCGGGGCTTCCACTCTCCGCCCGGCAGGCCGAGGCGCTGCTCGCCCATCAGGAGCGGACGCTGCTCGATCTGGGGCGCGTCGATTTTTCCGGCGGTATTCTGCCCAAGCTGATGGCCGCGTTTGCCGATTCGCCCTACGCGCTCGCCGAAGACTGGCCGGACACGCTGGCGGCGCTGACCGAGCTGTTTTACGCGTTCAAGTCCGAGACGCGCGACGCGATGGCGGACGACAACCTGCTTCTTGCCATGCGCAGGCTGTTCGACGGCGCTTGCGGCGGTTCGGCGGAAGCGCTGGCCGACTGCCGCGCGGGCGACCTTTTCGCCGCGCTTTCCAAGGAGGATGCCCATGAAGAATAATCCCGCGTTCACCCTTTCGCCCGCGCAAAGCGACGCGCTGCATGCCGATCTGATGGCGCTGCTGGCCGCGCAGGCCAGGCGATATACGCAGGGCGCAGGCGGCAGCCTGCCCAAGGAGACGGCGAACGAACTGCTCGTTTCGATCCTCTACACGCTTGCCGTCGATCCGACCAAGCCGGAGCGTTTTTCCCCGCTTGTCGGCAAAGATATTTTCGCCTGTTACGAACAGGCGCAGGCCCGGCTGATGCAGAAGCGCGACGCGGCGCTGGTGTTGGCTTCAGACCTCTGCCTGCGCACGGACGACCTCGGCTGCATCGCCCTGCGCGCGACGCTTTCTTCCCTCCTCGAAGGGCTGAAACGCTATGACGCGGTTTTCTTTCCGCACCATGTGCCCGGCGATATCGACTATCAGCTCTGCCTGCCCGTGCCCAAATCGCTGATGGGCGTGGATTACGCGCTTTGTTACCTGCAAAGGCTGTCGCTGGAAAGCGAGCTGCTGGTCTGCTTCCCCGTTCACCGGGTGCTGGCGCTGCTGGACGGCGTAAGCGCCCGCTGGCGCGCGCTGGTCTGCAATCTGCTGACCCCGGTTCTGGAAAACGCGATGGCGCTTGCGCTTCTAAACAAGCCGCCGCGGCGGCTGCACGTCTCCGGCGACGACCGCGCGGCGCTGCTGACCCTGTTTCACGGCAAAACGCAGGGCGAGCTTGAACGCCTGTTTGACCGCGCCGCCGTCCATTTGGCGCAGACGCTCCTTCCAAACCGCGCCGACGCAAGGATTTTGTGCCAAACGCTCGGAAAACAGCTTGCGCCACGCGTTTTTGAAGCCGCGCGGCGCGGGGATTTAAGCCATGTTTTCTTTTCGTTCGGTTTTAAAAGTAAACAATTCACCTGATAAATAACATCATCCATGGTAATATAAAAGCAACAAATACTATTACAATTTCTAGCATATTCTTCTCTACTGAATCCAGCAAATCTTCTATATCATTTGACGATTCCAAAGATATTCCAATTTTTTCCAACCCAGAAAGTAAAAGATACATCACTATATTTATTCCTTTAATACCGCTAAGCACTAAGTATAAAATAAAGAATAAAAACATACATAGAATGGGTGTCATAAAAAGATATTCTGCAACAGAAACAAAAATAATGCTTATTACTGAATCAAGTTTTTCTTGCCTTGAATTTAATATAACAAGTGGAGCAATTCCTATAAATGCACATGCAATTATTTGGGGACTTATCTTATAATTCTTACTGTTAAAAGATGCGTATTTCTGTTCCATATTTGTTTCTTTATTAGTTTTATGTGGTGTTTTTTCGCCATCTATGATCTTTTCATCATAGTGCTTAACACAATCTGTAGCGTCTATAACAGGTTCTTCTGGCAACCCATTAAATCTCCTTAAATTCTTCTCCATCTGTAATCGATCAGCATCTGTAATCTTTCTCAAATTAAACAAACCTCTTTTCGTAATGCAACATTATTACATCATGCTCGAAGGATTGATCTGGCAGGCGCACAGACAGCCCGCCGTCGGCGCGGCGGCGATTTCGCTCATCTTGCCGACCGCCTCCTGGCAGATCGGCTGATCGACGATCTTGAGCGTCGTCTGCCAGCGGCTTTTGCCCTTGATTTTTTTGATCGGGCAGGCCATCGCGCGCAGGGCGATCACATATTTTTTGAGATATGCCCGCCGCTCGAAAAACGCCTCCATCAGCCGCATGGCGGTCTCGGCGGCCTGCTGCGCGGTCTTCTCGTCGTCCGCTTCAAAGAGCAGGCGCGCAATCAGCGTGTACGGGGGATAGAGCGCGCGGCGGCGACGGCGCATCTCCTCTTCAAAAAACGCGCGGTAATCCTGGCGGCTCGCGGCCTCCACAGCGTAATTTTCCGGGTCGTAGGTCTGCAAAAAGACCTCGCCCGGCGCATCCGCGCGCCCCGCGCGCCCGGCCACCTGCGTGAGCAGCTGGAAGGTGCGTTCCGCCGAACGGTAGTCCGGCAGCTTGAGCATCGCGTCCGCCGCGACGATGCCCACCATCGTCACATTCGGAAAATCCAGCCCCTTGGCGATCATCTGCGTGCCGACGAGGATGCGCGCCTCCCCCCGGCGGAAGCGCTCGATCAGCGTCGCATGCGCATCCTTGGTGCGGGTGGTGTCGTTGTCCATGCGCAGGGTCGGCACATCCGGGAAGAGCCTGTGCACCTCTTCCTCCACGCGCTGCGTGCCCACGCCGAAATACTTGATATACGGGCTGCCGCACTCCGGGCAGACCTTCGGCACGGCCGCCTCCTGCCCGCAGTAATGGCAGCGGAGCACGTTTTCCGCGCTGTGATAGGTCATGGAAACGTCGCACTGGCTGCACGTCACGACGTAGCCGCAGCTTCGGCAGGAAACGAACGTCGAAAAGCCGCGCCTGTTGATGAACAGAATCGCCTGCCTGCCGCTTTTGAGGCACCGATCCAGCCCGTTGACCAGCGCGCCGGAAAACACGCTTCGGTTGCCCTTTTTCAGCTCCTCGCGCATATCGACGACATGCACCGTCGGCATCGGGCGGTTGTTGACGCGCCTCGGCATTTCCAGCAGCCTCAAATCCCCGCGGCCGGCCATCGCGAAGGAGCGCATGCTCGGCGTTGCGCTGGCCAGCAGCAGCGCCGCGCCCTCCCGCGCGCATCGCTCGTGCGCCAACCGGCGCGCATCGTAATGCGGGTTGTTGTCGGCGATATAGCTCTGCTCGTGTTCCTCGTCGATGATGATCAAACCGACGTTTTGCAGCGGCGCGAAGATCGCTGACCTCGCGCCGATGACCACGCGCACGTCGCCCCGCCGGATGCGCCGCCACTCGTCGTATCGCTCGCCCGGGGACAGGCGCGAATGGAGCACCGCCGCATCCTCGCCGAAGCGGGAGCGAAACCAGGAGACCATCTGCGGGGTCAGCGCGATTTCCGGCACCAGCACAATCGCCGTCTTGCCCATCTGCGCAGCGCGGCGGACGGCACGGATGAACACCTCGGTTTTGCCGCTGCCCGTCACGCCGTAAAGCAGAAACTCACCCTTTCCCGTTTCCACGGCGGGCAGAAGCTCGGCCAGCACGTCCTCCTGCTGGCGGGTAAGCTCCGGGTCCTGCGCGGAAAGGCGCTCCATCTCGCCGTATGGCCTGCGCAGGCTCTCCCGCTTTTCCAGCTTCACAAAGCCCATCCTGCAAAGGGCGTTCAGCGCGTCGCGGCAGTCGCCGACGGTTTCGCGGAGCACCGCCGTCGTCAGTTCCATGTCCGGCACGTCGGCCAGCGCCCGCAGCACCTTCGCCCGCTTGGGCGCGCGAACCTGCGCCGCGATCACCTGCCCCAGCACATCCGGCGCGACGGTCAGCACGGCGACCTCCTGCTGTTTTTCACGGATGCGCTGGCCGCGCATCTGCGCGGGAAACATCAGCCTCAGCGCCACCGCCAGCGTGCAAAACGACGTCCGCTGGATTTCCTTCGCCAATTCAAGCAGCGGCGGCAGCACCGCGGGATAATCCTCCAGCGTGTCGCAGATATCCTTCACGCGCTCGGGCGGCAGGTCGCAATCCGCCGCCATTTCGACGACCACGCCCTCCAGCTTTCGCGGCCCGAACGGCACGTGGACGCGCATGCCGGGGCAGACGTCCAGCCCCGTCGGCACGCGGTAGGTGAACACATGATCCACATCCGTGTGGTTGATATCCACGATCACCTGACAAAACGGCATGACGTTCCCCCCTTTCTGTGGTTGACATGATAACACGATCCGTTTGAGCTTGCAAGAGCGTTTCGGCTGTGATACGATAAGCGGCAAGGAAGTGATTGCCATGCAGATCAGCCGTCTTTTCCGCCTGCTCTATCTTTTGTTGGAGCGCGAACGCATACCGGCTTCAGAGCTGGCTCAGACGCTCGAGGTTTCCGTGCGGACAATCTACCGCGACGTGCAGACGCTCGGCGAAGCCGGTATTCCCGTCTATGCCGAACGCGGGCGGAACGGCGGCATCGCCATTCTGCCCACGTTCAGGCTGAACAAATCCATGCTCAGCGCCGGGGAAAAGCAGGATATGCTTTCCGCCTTGCAGGCGCTGGCTTCCACCGGCGCATCCGACCGGGAGACGCTCGGCAAATTAAGCGCATTTTTCGGTGGGCAGCAGGCTGACTGGGTGCGCATCGACTTTGCAGACTGGAGCGGAACGCGCAGCGGCATGCTTCCGATCCTCAAAACCGCCATATTAAACCGCCAACCGCTCGCCTTTGATTATTACAACAGCAGCGGAGACTGCGCGCCGCGCGAGGTCTGCCCCATCCGCCTGTGGTTCAAAAGCAGCGCGTGGTATCTGCTGGCTTATTGCATGCAAAGGCGCGCCCTGCGCACCTTCAAGCTCACGCGCATCAAGCGCCTGCGCTCGATTCCGGGCGAATTTCCCGACGAGGCGCTTGCCTGCGTGGCTGACGAAACGGCGGAAATTCAATCGGACGTGCCTCCGATTCGCTTCACGCTGCGCATCGACGCGAGCATGGCTTTCCGCGTTTATGACGATTTCGAGGAAGACCAGCTTTCGCAGGCTGAAAACGGCGATTTTATCGCGCATGCCGCGTTCATGCCCGGCGAATGGCTGATCTCCTTCATTCTGGGCTACGGGGCGCACGCAAAGGTGCTCGAACCCAAGGCGCTCGCGGACGCAGTTTGCCGCGAACTCGAAAAAATGTCGGCGCTCTACAAAACCTGACATGCAGTTGTCAGCTTTTCCGTGCGATAATCCATTCATCAACAGCAAGGAGGAATGTTTCCCATGGAAAAGAACATCCATTTCGCCGACACCCCGATCTGCCAAAGCTGCGGCATGCCGCTGACCGCGCCGGAGCAATTCGGCAAAAATGCCGACGGCACGACGAACGGCGATTACTGCGTCTACTGCTGCCCCAACGGCGAAGCAAACATGACCGGCACACTGGACGAAATGATTGATTTCTGCGCGCCGCTCGAAGTCAAGCTCGGCCTGTTCCCCGACGAAAAAGCCGCCAGAGACACGCTTTCGCGCTATCTGCCGACGCTCAAGCGGTGGCGCGGGTAAGCGCCTCCTCCGCAAATTTTCGCGCGGCCTTGACGGCGGTGGGCATGGGCAGGGCGGCCAGCTCGGCCGCGTTCACCCAGCGGCCGTCCTGCACGTCGGTCGGCGCGTCCGCGACAAAAGCATGGATCTCCATCTCCCAAATCAGGTGGGTGAACACATGCTTCGCGCAGCCGAGCCGCGCGTCGTAGACGGCGGGAACGCCCAGCGCTTCAAGCGCCGCGCACATCTGCGCGGGCGACAGCGCCCCGACCGCGTCCGGGAAGACGGAAAGGCCGCCGAGCAGGCGCTCCCGCCTGAGCACGGTCAGCACCCGATTTTGGCAAAACACCAGCATCACGCAGCGCTTCTCCACGCGCTGCGCTTTTTTCTTGGGCTTGACGGGCAGGCGCTCCGCCATTCCCTGCGCGTACCCCTTGCACCCCGCCCGCACCGGGCAAAGCAGGCAGGACGGGCTTTTCGGCGTGCACATCGTCGCGCCCATCTCCATCATGGCGTTGGCAAATGCGCCGGGGCGGTCGGGCGGCACGAGGCTCTGCGCCAGCTCGTGAATCATGCGGCGGCTCTTCGGGCTGCCCATCTCCTCGGAAATCGCGAAATACCGGCAGATCACGCGCTCCACGTTGCCATCCACCGCGGCGGCGGGGATGCCGAACGCAATGGACGCAATCGCGCCGCTGGTGTAATCCCCGACGCCGGGCAGGGCGCGCAGCTTCTGCAAATCGGCGGGCAGCTCGCCGCCGTATTGCGAAACGATCGCCCGCGCCGCCTTTTGCAGCAGGCGCGCGCGGCTGTAATACCCCAGCCCCTCCCACGCCTTGAGCAATTCCTCCTCCGGCGCGTCGGCCAGCGCGCGCACATCGGGATAGCGCGCAAGAAAGCGCTCATAATAAGAAACGACCGTCTCCGCGCGCGTCTGCTGGAGCATGATTTCGGAAACCCAGATTCGATAAGCGTCCTTCGTGCGCCGCCACGGCAGGTCACGATGACCCGCGTCATACCACGAAAGGACTGACCGCGTAAAGTTTTGATCCATATTCGGCCCTCCAATGGCGCTTATTCTACCATAAAAGGCGGATTTCGGCCACCCAATCGGGCGATTTACTCAAAAAACGGAGAAATTTCAAGTTTCAAATCAATTAAGCGCATTATTTTTTTCAAATCGCTTAAAATAGGGTTAAACGTTAAAATTTGGCAATCAGCCCATGTTGCCGAATTGGCTTGACTCGCGTATATTATATCTTGCTTTAGCACTCATCCGTAAAGAGTGCTAACAAAGTCACCGTATCATCTAAGGAGGTCTATCAAAATGAGCTTGAAACCCCTTTTTGACCGCGTTGTTCTCAAGGACGCGGAAATTGAAGAAACCACCAAGAGCGGCATCATCCTCACGTCCGCCGCGCAGGAAAAGCCGCAGTACGCCTACATCGTGGCCGTCGGCCCGGGCGGCGTTGTGGATGGCAAGGAAGTCGCCATGCAGGTGAAGGAAGGCCAGAAGGTCGTCTATTCCAAGTACGCCGGCACGGAGATCAAGATCGACGGCGAGGAATACAAGATCGTTCGTCAGAGCGACATTCTCGCGATTGTGGAGGGCTAAGCCTTCGCTTACTTCCGCCGCTTGATTGCATAAGCCCCAAATGTTTGGCGCACGCGAGCAAGCTGTGCGGAAATTCAAAAAGAACCTGATTGGTAGGAGGTCATCATTATGGCTAAACAGATTATTTTCGGCGAGGAAGCCCGCCGTTCCCTTGAAAAGGGCATCAATTCTCTGGCGGATACCGTCAAGATCACCCTCGGCCCGAAAGGCCGCAACGTGGTGCTCGACAAGAAATACGGCGCGCCGCTCATCACCAACGACGGCGTGACCATCGCCAAGGAAATCGAGCTGGAGAATCCGTTTGAAAACATGGGCGCTCAGCTTGTGAAGGAAGTCGCCACCAAGACCAACGACGTCGCGGGCGACGGCACCACCACCGCTACCCTGCTGGCGCAGGCGATCATCCGCGAGGGTCTGAAGAACCTGGCCGCGGGCGCGAACCCGATGGTTCTGCGCAGCGGCATCGAGGCCGCCACGAACGCGGCGGTGGAGAGCCTGAAGAGCATGAGTGTGCCGGTCAGCGGCAAGCAGTCCATCGAGAACGTCGCGGCGAACTCCGCGGCTGACCCGACCATCGGCAAGCTGATTTCCGAAGCGATGGAGAAGGTCGGAAAGGACGGCGTGATCACCGTCGAGGAGAGCAAGACCATGCAGACCAACCTCTCTCTGGTTGAGGGCATGCAGTTCGACCGCGGCTACGTTTCCGCCTACATGGCGACCGACACCGACAAGATGGAGGCCGTGCTGGATAACCCGTACATCCTCATCACCGACAAGAAGATCAGCAACATTCAGGAGATCCTGCCGCTGCTCGAGCAGGTTGTGCAGGCCGGCCGCAAGATGCTGATTATCGCCGAGGACATCGAAGGCGAAGCGATGGCGACGCTGGTTGTCAACAAGCTGCGCGGCACGTTCACCTGCGTGGCCGTCAAGGCGCCGGGCTTCGGCGACCGCCGCAAGGCCATGCTGCAGGATATCGCAATCCTGACCGGCGGCCAGGTGATCTCCGAGGAGCTGGGCTACGAGCTCAAGAGCGCGACGGTCGATATGCTCGGCTCCGCGCGTCAGGTCAAGGTTGACAAGGACAACACCACTATCGTCGAGGGCGCGGGCAACCCGCAGGATATCGCGGCGCGCGTCGCCTCGATCCGCACCCAGATCGGCGAGACGACCTCCGATTACGACCGCGAGAAGCTGCAGGAGCGTCTGGCCAAGCTGGCCGGCGGCGTTGCGGTGATTCAGGTCGGCGCGGCCACCGAAATCGAAATGAAGGAGCGCAAGATGCGCATTGAGGATGCGCTCTCCGCGACCCGTGCCGCCGTTGAGGAAGGCATTGTTCCGGGCGGCGGAACCGCGCTGCTGAGCGTGCTGCCGGAGGTTCAGGCGCTGCTGCCGAAGTTCAGCGGCGACGCGAAGACCGGCGTGCAGATCGTCCTGCGCGCGCTGGAAGAGCCGGTTCGCCAGATCGCGGCCAATGCGGGCGTGGAAGGCTCCGTCATCGTCGAGAAGATCAAGCGCACCAAGAAGCCGGGCTACGGCTATGACGCGCTGAACGACAAGTACGTCGATATGGTTGAGGCCGGCATCATCGACCCGACCAAGGTGACCCGCAGCGCGCTGCAGAACGCGGCTTCCGTCGCGGCGACCGTGCTGACCACCGAATCCCTCGTGGCGGACATCCCGGAGAAGAATCCGGCGCCCGCCCCGGCGGCTGATCCGGGCATGGGCGGCATGTACTAAGCGCCCGTTTTCCCTAACAGCATATGAAAAGGAGCGGCCTTTTGACGAGGGCCGCTCCCTTTTTGTCTTCTTTTGCCTTTCTCGCGCCTGTATTTTCCCTGCCATGCGCGCCTCATGGCCTGCATACCTTACAGGGCGAATACCCCTGCTTCACGGCTGCCGCGCGGGTGGCGAACGTGATGCGGTTGCTCTGTTGAATATCCTGCACGGACGAGCAAGTGGAGAGATGGAACTTTTTGCTCTTTATATTGCCGACATAGCCGACCGACTGACCCTTTCGGGGCGTTGCGGTCGGCTTTTTTCCCTTTTCCGTTTCAAACGCGACGCGCTCGCCGTTTGACCGGCAGACGATCGTGCCGCTTTCATCCGTGCGATACACCGCCGCGCCGATATCCCTCAGCCGTGCCAGCACCTCCTGATGCGGATGGCCATAGGCGTTATCCCGGCCGCAGCTAATGACCGCGTAGGACGGCATGACCTGCCGCAGAAAGAGATAGGAGCTCGACGTGTTGCTGCCGTGATGGCCGACCTTGAGCACCGTTGCGGACAGCGCCTCGTCGCTGTCGATCATGTCGTTTTCGGACGGCCTTTCCGCGTCGCCGGTGAACAGGAACGCCGTCTGCCCATAGGTGATCCGGGTGACGAGAGAGAGATCGTTCACGTCGTCGTAAATGCCCAGCGGCGCATAAAACTCGACCTCCGCACGCCCGAGAGAAAAGCGCTGCCCCGCCTGCGGCACGGTGATTCTGACGTTCTTCGCGTCGGCCGCGCGCTTCATCGCTTCAAACGGCTTGCCCTCAAATTCATCCACCGGCGAATACAGCGTCTTCACCGCAAAGGCGCGGATGACGTCCGGCAGGCCGCCGATGTGATCCGCGTGCGGATGGGTGCCGATCATGGCGTCGATGGTGGAAACGTGCAGCGTGTTTTGCAGATAGTCGACCAGCCTCGCGCCGCTCTCCGGCATCCCGCCGTCGATGACGAGCGTTTTCCCGTCGCAAACCACAATCGCCGCATCCCCCTGCCCGATATCCACAAAGTGCACGGCGAACCCGGCGCGCGGCAGCCACCAGAAGCAGTAGGCCGCAAAGCCCGCCGCCAGCAGCGCCAGCGTCAGCAGCGCGATCAGCAGCGCGCGCAGAGCGGCGTGTTTCTTTTGTTTTTCAGGTTTCATGCTGTCTTTCCTTCCCCATGTGATGCTTCCAGCTTATCACCGGGCGGTTCATTTGACAAGCGCCTTCGGATTTGTGACGAAATTGTGACATCCGAACGGAATTTTATGGAATTTCGTAACATTTATCTTGCCGATCCGCAGAGAATCGGATAAAATGGGGATATTTCCGAAGCGCGCGCGGGCGATTTTACGCAGTATCCCGCCCATCAAAAAATATTTTCAAAAAAATTTTGAAAAAAAGTGAAATTTTCGGCCGGTTTTTACGTCTATACAAGTAGAGAACCGCCGAAAGCGCTTTTTGCCGCTTTCAGCCGCCGTTACGGAAGAAAGGAGGTCGCCGGTTATGCGAAGGATTTTCCCGCTCGTCGTTTTTCTGCTGCTGCTCGCGCTGCCCGCGTGGGCGCTGGGGCAGACGCGCGCGCTGCTTGTCGCCTGCCGCGACTTTCTCACCCTGCCGGATCTGGGCAATTCCGTCTCCGGCAATCTGCACATCGTCGGTTCCGCGCTGGTCGGCGCGGGGCTGAACCTCGGCAGCCTTTCCATCGAGGACGGCACTGTCGGCACCGTCCGGCGCCTGCAATCCGCCGTGGACGACGCATTCGGCGACGCGGACGAGACCGATCTCTCCATCCTCTACCTGTGCACCCACGGCGTGCTCTCCTCCTCGGACGACGGGCAGGTTTATCTGATGCTGGGCAACGGCGAAAACGAAGCGCCGCTGGGCGCGGCGGCGCTGCAAAACATCCTTTCGGGCATACAGGGCGAAAAGCTGCTGATCGTGGATGCCTGCTATTCCGGCGCGCTGATCGGCCGCGGCGCTTTTGCGCACAGCCTTCTGCCGGGCAGCCGCGCGCAATCCCCCGCGTCGCTGGAAACGCCCTTTCTGGCCGACCCGAGCATCCACGTGCTGACCTCCGCCAGCGGGTTTGAATCCAGTTGGTATTACGACAGCGAGGGGCTCTCCACGGGCGCGGTTTCCTACTTCGCCAGCGCGCTTTCCAGCGGCCTCGGGCTTTACGGCAAGCCCGAAGCGGATGTGAACGGCAACGGCGAGGTGACGCTGGAAGAGCTGCGGCGGTATCTGAACGCGGCGGTTCCCTCCTCCTCCGTGCAGCTTCTCTCCACGCAGGCCAACGCACTGACGCTCCCCGTGGCGACGAACACCCCCCTTGCGCGCGCCCTTTCCGGATTCAGCTACGGCGACTGCCTGCTCGAATCCGACGACCCGACGCTGGAATTTTCTTACACCGTCACGGCCGAAACCGCCGTGCAGTACCGCGTGGTGCGGCAGGTGAACGGCGGCTGGGATTGGCAGGACGCGGCGACGTTTCTGGATGACGGCGACACAACAGGCGGCCTGCTGACCCCCGGCCGCAAGACGCGGGAGCTGACGCTCGACGGCATTCTGGAGGGCGAAAGCGGCTACATGATGCTTCAGGTCTTCGCCGTCACGGGCAGCGAGGTGATCCTCTGCTCCGAGCGGCTGCTGGCCGTCCGCCCCGCGGCTGTCGAGCCGAGCGTCACGCTGAGCGCCGAAAACGCCGAATTCGACGCATCCGCCCGGCGCGAGCTCGTGCTGGAAGCGCGGATCAACGTGCCGGCGGAAATCACGGTCTGCATTTATGACGCGCAGGGGAAGCTCGTCCGCCGTCTGGCCAGCGCTCAGCTCACGCGCCCCGCGCCCGGAGACGTCACCCGCCTGTATTGGGACGGGCGAAACGACGCCGGGGAGCGCGTTTCCGCCGGGGCATACGCTGCCGCGCTGGAAACCGTGATCGGCGGCGAACGGCAGAAGGCCACCGTGGATATCACGGTGCGATGAGCCTTCGCCGAAACGGCAGCACGCGGCACAGCGGCATGCCGATGCGCTCCAGCGCCGCCTCCATGCCATGCTCGGCGGCCTCCCGGCCGACGTCCATGGCGGGCAGAATCCGATCGAGGGAAAGCGCGCCGAGCGTTTCCGGCAGCGGAATGCGGAAAACGCCGACGTTTTCTCCCAGTTCCCGCGCGCAGGGCACGAAGAAGCCGCTCGCCTGTTCGAGCGCGTCCGGCTGATGGCGCAGGGCGCTCTGCGGCGCGACGACCAGCACCCGCTGTGCGCCCAAGGCGGTGAGCAGACGGCAGGCCAGCGGCAGATCATCCAGCGGCAAAAGCGGCGAGCCCATCCATTCCAGCGCCGAAACAAACGGCGGTCTGGCCAGCGCCGCGCGCGCCGCAAAGCCCGCCGAGGCTTGCAGCGTCACAATCGTCCCCTCCTGCGACACGCTCTGCGTGCAGAAAGCGACGACGTGCCCGCTTCGCGCCGTCCGGCACAGAAAAACGCCCTGCCGCTCGCACAACCCCAACGCGCGCTCCCCCGTCTGCGCGGCCAGCAGCTTTTCCAGCCGCCGCCCGCGGCACAGCGCGCTTTTTTTCATGCCCAGCACCGCCGAGGCAGACGCATCGGCGCGCAGAAGCCGCCGCCCCATCCGCGCGGCCTGCGCAGCCGCGCCGCGCAGTCTCCCCGCGTCATAGCCCGCCAGATACAGCGCCGCAGGCCATGCCGCCGCCTGCATCCCGCAGACCGCGCAGGGCGAAACGCCCGCATCCAGCAGCCAGGTCAGCGCGCCCGCGCTCGCCGCCGCGCAGGCGCCCGCCCCCGTGAGCACAACGCCAAGCCGCATTCCTTCGCCCTCCTCCCGTTTTCCACAGGAATAATCTATGCGTTTCGCAGGCCAAACACGCAGAAAAATCGCGCGGCGGCGGAAAGAACCCGTAGAAATTTTTTCTTGATCTTCCGTTTATGCGAGATTTATGTTATACTAAGTCAGGCTATTTTGTCGAATCTTGAAAGGAAGTCAATTCATGCGTTCCAACCGGATGAAAAACACCAGTCCGCCGCGCAGAAAGCGCAGCGCCGTCAAACGTGTCAAGCCCCAGCGCGGCACCCTGCCGCTGCTGATTGTGCTGAGCGTGTTTGTCGTGCTGATGGTTCTCTTCGCGCCGAAAATCGCGCAGACCCCGGCCGCCAACGTCTCCGGCACGGAGATCGAAGCGGAGGCCGTTTCCAGCGGCAACACGAATCTGCGCGTCACGGAGGCGATGTCCTCCAACCGCAGCGCGTTCCCGGATGAGACCGGCGCGTTTCCGGATTGGGTGGAGCTCACCAACACCGGCGACAGCCCGATCAACATCAAGGGCTACGGCCTTTCCGACCGCGCGGACAAGATCACCTTCGTCTTTCCGGATATGACGCTGGCCGCGGGCGAGCACGTCATCGTCTTTGCGTCGGACAGCACGCAGAACGAAGCCGGAAAGGCGCTCCACGCGAAATTCAAGCTCTCCTCCGCAGGCGACAAGCTCTTCCTCTTCGGCAGCGACGGCATCGCTTTCCAGGAGCTGGACATCCCCGCGATGGATTCCAACATGAGCTACACGTGGGTCGGCGGCAACGATTACATCATCACCGACCAATACACGCCGGGCTACGACAACACGCAGGAGGGCTACGCCGCGTTCCGCGCGAGCACGGTGCTGCAAAGCGGCGCGCTGGTCATCAACGAAATCTGCGCGTCCTCCATCACCACGCTCAAGGACGAGGACGGCGATTACCCCGACTGGATCGAGATCCACAACACGACCAATCAGGCGATCGACCTTTCCAACTACGCGCTCAGCGACAGCACGGATAAGCTCGTCAAGTGGCGCTTCCCGCAGGGCTGCGTGATCGAGCCGAACGGCTATTTCGTCGTCTTCGCCTCGAAAAAGGACCGCGCCGCGGCGGAAGGGAGCTGGCCGCACGCCAGCTTCAAGCTGCGCTCCAACGGCGAAACCGTCATCCTGTCGGATATTCAGGGTCGAATGATCGACATGGTCACCTACGACCTGCTCTCGGCGGATACCTCCTGGGGGCGCGACGAGGAAGGCGACGGCAGCTTCAAGCTCTTTACCAGCCCCACGCCGGGGCTGCCCAACACGCGCGCCGGCATGACGGCGATGGACACGCGCATGTGTCTGGCCAACACCTCCGGGCTTTACATCACCGAGGTGATGACCGGCAACAAAAGCACGCACGGACCGAACGTCAACTACTACTACGACTACATCGAAATCTACAACATGAGCGGGCAGGCCGTAAACCTCAAGGGTTACGGCCTGTCCGATAACATTAAAAAACCCCGCAAATGGCAATTTCCTGACATCACCATCGAAAACAACAGCTATCTGGTCATCTACTGCGATACCACGCAGACGAGCAAAGACGGCGTTTATTATTTCACCAATTACAACCTGAAAAAATCGGGCGAGACGGTCTGCCTTTCCACCCCCAGCGGGCAGATTTTGGATAAGGTGGTCGTCCCCCAGCTTTACGACGATACCTCCTACGGGCGCACGCTCGGGCAGGCGGGGCTGTTCTATTATTCCTCCCCCACGCCGGGCGCGGCGAACGGACAGGGCTTTACCGGCTATGCCGAGCCGCCGACCTTCAACGTGGCGGGCGGCCTGTACGTGCGGCCGCTGACGGGCGAAAACGCGGTCACGATCAACGTTCCGGCGGGCAGCACTGTCCGCTATACGCTCGACAGCACCGACCCGAACGAATCCTCCCCGATTTACACCGAGCCGATCGAGATCGAAACCAACACGGTCATCCGCGCGCGCACCTATCGCGACGGCGTGGAGGCCTCGCAGATCGTCTCCGAAACGTATTTGATTTCCGTGTATCACACGATGCCGGTCGTCTGCCTGACGACCGACCCGGATAACCTGACCAACGAGGAATACGGTGCGTTCGCCTACGGCCCGAACGTCGATACATCCAAGCCGACGCCGTGGATCAAGATCGCGACCTACGGCCAGAAGAACTGGTTCCCCGCGTGGCTGGAATACAGCGACGAAAACGGCCAGCTTCAGCTTTCGCAGGGCGTCCGCTTCCGCGTCATGGGTCAGTATTCGCTGGATATGCCGCAGAAGAGCCTGTTCATCAAGGCGGACGGCCAATTCGGCAAGAGCGAATTTGATTATGCGCTCTTCGACGACCGCCCGTTCACGACCTACAAGAGCTTCGTTCTGCGCAACGGCGGTCAGGACGGCCTGTTCACCCGCGTGATGGACGGCCTTGAAGCGCGGCTGATCGATCAAGCCGAAAGCACGCTGGCCACGCAGGCATGGAAGCCCGTCATCGTCTACATCAACGGCCAATACTGGGGTCATTACAACTTGCGCGAGCGCGCGGGCGTGGACATGGTGGCGCAGCACGAGGGCTGGCTCAAATCGAAGGACATCGACCTGCTGCAATCCGACGGCCTCTCTTCCTCGCAGGTCAAGCAGGGCTCGAACGCGGATTACAAGGCGCTCTACAACAAGGTCAAGGACGCCGATTTGAACAGCAATCCCGAGTTGCTGGCCGAGGTCGAAGCGAATTTTGACATCGACAACATGTTCGATTACTACATCTTCGAATCGTTCTACGGCAACACCGACCCCGGCAACATCCGCTTCTACCGCAACACGAAATCCGGCGACGGCAAGTGGCGCTATCTGGTGTTCGATATGGACTGGGGGCTGTTCAACGCCACCTACAAGAGCAAGGGCAAGGAATACGCGACCGGCTGCGTCACCTATTACATGAATGAAAACGGCGCGGGCAGCCAGAAGATCAAATCCAACCTGTTCGTGCGCAAGCTGGTTCAGGTTCCGCAATACCGCGAAAAGTTCCTGACGCGCTACGCCGAGCTGTTCAACAGCGTGCTGACGACGGAAAACATGGTCTCGCTCTTCTACGAAATGACGGCGCAGATCAAGCCGGAAATGCAGATGCATCACGAGCGCTGGGCGGCGGAAATGCCCGCGCAGGTCAGCTTCGACGTGCCGAAGAACGCGACCGGCGCTTACAACTACTGGGTTTCCCGCTGCGAGCGCGCCGTCCGCGTGATGAACCGCAGGCCGCACTTCGTCTGGCTGGATATCCAATCCTATTTCGGGCTGAGCGACGCGGAAATGGAATCCTACTTCGGCCCCTGCCCGGAGATCCCGGCGCAGTATCAGTAAACGTTCCCCAATCCCCACGCGCTAATACTAATTCGCAGTTAAAATGCTTAACAGAGCGCATCAGATTTTTTGTTCTGACGAAGCCAAGTGAAGTGAGGCGTACTGGAGGTACGTTGAACGGAACGAGGCAAAGTCAGAGCGAAAAAGATGGTGCGCGGATTAAGCCATTTTAACAAGAATTAGTATAAATCCGTTATTCATTGAATCATTTATAGTATGGAGGAATTTCCCATGAAGAACATCATCAACGACGCGAGTGTAAACGAGTGGTTTGCACAGCAGATGACCAGCCTCACCCCGATGAAGATGCTGCTGGCGCTGCTGATGGGCTTTATCGTCGGCCTGATTATCGCGCTGGTCTATCGCAAGGCCTTCCGCGGCGTGCTCTTTTCCCCGTCGTTCGCCAACACGCTGATTATGCTGTGCATGATTACCACCCCGGTCGTCATGTGCATCAAGTCGAATATCGCGCTCTCCATGGGCATGGTCGGCGCGCTCTCCATCGTGCGTTTCCGCACGGCCGTCAAGGATCCGCTCGACACGGCTTACATGTTCTGGAGCCTGACGATGGGTATTCTGCTCGGCGCGGAGCTGTACACCATCGCGCTGGTCGTCGTCGCGGGCATTTCCATCGCGATGCTGGCGCTGGCGTTCTTCCGCCTGCGCACCCCGAACACCTTCCTGCTCGTCACCCATTACGATCAGACCGCCGAAGCGGAGGTCATGGATTTCATCCGCCGCATCAAGGTGCAGCGTCTGCGCAGCAAGACCGTCACCCCCGGCGGCGTGGAACTGACCGTCGAGGTGCAGCTCCGCGAGCGCTTTGACATCGTCAACAAGCTGATGGACACCGAGGGCGTGCACAACGCGACGCTGATCGCCTGCCAGTCCGAAGCGGGCAACTAAGGAGCCGATATGATCATCCGCAACATTCCGCTGCGACATGAGCTGAAATATTTCATCACCCCGGCGGAGCTGAATGTGCTGCGCAGTTCGCTGAAGCCCGTGATGCAGCTCGATCCCAACGGCAACGAAAACAACGAATACCACATCCGCTCGCTGTATTTCGACACGATCAACGACGATGCGCTGGAAGAAAAAATTGCGGGCGTGGGCAACCGAAAAAAATACCGCATCCGCATCTACAATTTCAGCGACCGCGTCATCAAGCTGGAATGTAAGAGCAAATACGGCGATTTGATTTCCAAGCAGTCCGTCTCCATCCCCTGCGAATTGGCCGATCAGCTCATCGCGGGCGACCCGGAGGGCTTGCAGCGCATGCGCCATCCCCTGCTGCACGACGTATACCGCGAGATGAAAACGCGGCTGCTGCGTCCGGTGGTCATTGTGGATTACATCCGCGAGGCGTATATCCACCCCGCCGAGGAAGTACGCATCACGTTTGACAAGCAGATTCGCACCGGCCTGTATCAGACCGCCATGTTCGATGCGTCGATCCCCACCTATCCGGTCTTCGACGACCCGGTGGAGGTGCTGGAAGTCAAGTACGACGAGTTTCTGCCGACGTATATGCAGGCGATTCTCAGCGGCGTGACGGCTCAGCGCAGCGCGGTGAGCAAGTATACCTGGTGCAGGCGATACGAGAACAAAGAGTTTTAAGGAAACGTCGGCATTTGGGCTTCGCGCTTACAAAAAACGGGTATACAGCAGCAAATGAACAACTCCGGAATTTTGCACAGATTTCGATAACGAGCGCGTAGCCGCCTGACTCCTTCAGTCACGGCTGCGCCGTGCCAGCTCCCTCGAAGAGGGAGCTTTAACTTGTTGACATACGCAAACCTGGCTTGAATAGCAAAATCAAGGAATTCAG